>Ga0081479_109236_pt1 | contig 32454 bp, 30 predicted proteins | sample MamHotmetagenome_FD_70984 | JGI IMG/M metagenome (GOLD analysis project Ga0081479, IMG submission 70984) | Hot spring cone microbial streamer communities from Mammoth Hot Spring (Liberty Cap Streamers), Yellowstone National Park, USA - T=72 v2... | ecosystem: Environmental > Aquatic > Thermal...
TTGTAAAATAAAGATTAGATTTTTGCATTTTTGCCTCCTTGGTGGAATTTTTGCTATTAAAATTTTAACTGCCACCAAGGAGTTTTTTTAGATGTTTTATTTATATTTGAATTTCTCACCCAAGGTATATTTTATTAGTAATTTTTTATAAAATTTAAAAATGAGATCCTTCGGACTTACGTCCTCAGGATGACAGAGAAAGATTGAATGATAAGCATTAAAGGAAGGATAACCTTGAGGTGTCATTCTGCAGTCGGCGAAGAATCTCATGTTTTTGTTGAATTTTTCACCCAACGTATTTTTGTAATAAAATATTTTACATGTATTCAAAGGGAGGGTCATTATGATAAAGATAGATTTTACTAATGTTATGTCAGATGTTATTGGTGAAAAACATGGAATTTTATTTGAAGAGATAGAAGCTTATAAAGAAATTGTAAAAGAAGTACATGAAAAAATAAAAGAAGAGAGAAATAATAGCTTTTACTTTACTAAACTACCTTATCAACACACAGAAGAGATTAAAAAACTTGCTACAGAAATAAGAGAAAATTTTGATTATTTTGTTGCAATTGGAATAGGAGGTTCTGCCCTTGGAAATCAGATGATTCAAGAAGCAATCAACGGTTTTAACTATAATAATTTTAATTATCCAAAGTTTTATATTATGGATAATGTAGACCCAGAAAAAATAGGCAACATTTTTGACTTAATAGACATTAGGAAAACAATGTTTAATGTAATAACAAAATCCGGTTCAACTGTTGAAACGATAGCAAACTTTTCAATAGTTTTAACTACACTTAGAGATGAATTAGGAGAAAATTATAAAGACCATCTAATATTTACCACAGACCCAGAAAAAGGATTTTTAAGAAAGTTTGGAGAAAGAGAAGGAATCAAAATGCTTGACATTCCGCCAAATGTAGGTGGAAGATTTTCTGTATTAAGCAATGTTGGGCTTTTATCATCTGCTATCTGTGGAATTGATATAGACCTGCTTTTAGAAGGTGCAAGAAAAGCTGATGAATTGTGTATGAAAATTTCAAATCCACTGGAAAATCCGGCTTATTTAATTGGGCTTATTCATTATTTAGCATGCGAAAGGAAAGGAAAGCATATATCGGTGATGATGCCGTATTTTGAAAGATTATCATCCTTTGTAGATTGGTATAGACAACTATGGGCTGAAAGCCTTGGTAAAGAAGGCTTTGGTCAAACTCCATTAAAGTCTATCGGAACGATAGACCAGCACTCTCAAATTCAGCTTTTTAGAGAAGGTCCAAAAGATAAAATTATTACATTTTTGAAGGTTTTAGAAAGCAGCAGAGATTACAAAATTCCAAAAGATATTCCAGAAGAAATTGGATACCTTGCTAACCATTCATTGAAAAAAATTTTAGATATAGAATTAGAAGGAACAAAAGCAGCATTGATTAAAAGTCAAGTGCCAAACTTAACTATAACAATTGATAGATTAGACCCTTACAATCTTGGAATGTTGATTTATATTTATGAACTTGCAACAGGATTTACCGGATTGCTTTATAAAATCAATCCATTTGACCAACCGGCTGTTGAAGAAGGAAAAGATTTTGCGTACGGTCTTATGGGTAGAAAAGGATATGAGAAAAAATTGGAAGAGTATAGAGAGTTAGTTAAAGAAAAGTATGTGTTAGAAATAAATGGTTAATATGTTCTGACAGGTGAAACTGTTCCAAAAATCAACATTGTCATTCTAAGCGAAGAATCTCACGTTTTTCTTTTCAAGTCAAAAAATCAAAAAGGGAGATTCTTCGGACTTCGTCCTCAGAATGAAAAAGAAAGCGACGTGTGAAGAATGACGGGAAAAATTTTATTCACTTTCTAACCTTTCAACTAACAATATGTTAAAATAAAAAGTTATGGAGATAAAAAATTACAAGCTTGAAATCAGTTATATTGGAACTAATTACAACGGTTGGCAAAGGCAGAAAAACGGAATTGGAATTCAGCAAGTCATTGAAGATTTATTATCTGAGCTTTTAGAAGAAAAAATAACGCTGATTGGTGCAGGAAGGACTGATGCAGGCGTTCATGCTTTAAGGCAGGTTGCAAACTTTAAAACAAAAAAACATAAAAACACAAAGACTATACATGCTTATCTTAATGCAAAACTGCCAAGAGACATTTCAATTTTGAAAGTTGAAGAAGTGCCGCTTTCTTTTAATGCAAGATTTTCAGCCAAAGGAAAAACATACATTTATAAGATAAACACAAAACCAGACCCATTTTTGTTTAAGCTTGCTTGGTATTATGATAAAAAATTAGACTTGATAAAGATGGTAGAAGGAATTAATTTAATAAAGCAATATAAAGATCTTTCTTCTTTGGCAAAAGCAGGGGATTATATAAGAAAAGAAATCGATTTAAGAGAGCTTAAGTTATACTTTGATGGTAAAATCATAACCATAGAAATTACAGCGTCCCACTTTTTAAGAAATATGGTCCGTAGAATTGCGGGACACCTTGTCGCACTTGGAAGAGGTAGCTTAAGCTTAGAAGAGTTAAAAGATATAATTGAAAAGAAAAGTCCATCCCATGGCAAATTTACAGCACCACCGGAAGGTTTATATTTAAAAGCAGTGTATTATTAGTAAGAAAGTGAGAAGTAAATAGGTTTAGTGAGAAAAAAGAAATCCTTCGGACTTACGTTCTCAGGATGACAGCGAAAGTTTGAATGATAAATATCAGAGAAATGATAACCCTATTTGTCATTCTGAAGCCGACGAAGAATCTTATATTTTAAAAATTTCTAATCAGAGTTTAGATATAAAGAAAAAAAGAGAGAATAAAGATGGAAAATTTACAAAATTATGAAAATATTAGAGCAGGGTTTGTTGCTATTGTTGGAAGACCAAACGTTGGAAAGTCAACGCTTTTAAACAACATAATCGGTACAAAATTAAGCATTGTTAGCCCAAGACCACAGACAACCAGAATGAGAATTTTAGGCGTTAAACATCTGTCGGATGCACAGATAATATTCTTAGACACGCCGGGAGTTCAAAAAGGTGGGGATTTACTTACAAAATCAGTAATGGAATCTGTAATATCGGGAATAGAAAGTGCAGATGTTATTTTAATGGTCATAGATGCTGAGGTAGGTTGGACAAAAGAAGATAAAGAAATCATAGAAAACTATCTTAAAAAAGTAAATAAGCCTGCAATCCTTGCAATCAATAAAATTGACAAGATAAGAAGAGACTTAGTTTTACCGCTTATTGAAGAATCTACAAAAATATACGACTTTAAAGAAATTGTTCCAGTATCTGCCATCAAAAATCTAAACATTGATGAGCTTATTGAAACAATAAAAAAATACTTGCCAGAATCTCCACCATTGTATCCAGAAGACCAAATAACAGACCTGCCGCTGAAGTTTTATATAGCAGAAATTATTCGTGAAAAAGTATTTTTAAATACAAGACAAGAAGTCCCATACTCTGTTGCCGTTGAAGTTGAAAGTGTACAAGAAGGAGAAAAGAATAAAAATTTACTTATTATTCATGCAGTCATTTATATTGAAAGAGAAAATCATAAAGGTATAATCATAGGTAAACAAGGACAGATGTTAAAAAAAATCGGCATTCAGGCAAGACAAGAGCTTGAGTTTTTACTTGGCAAAAAAGTTCATCTAAATCTGTATATAAAAGTTAAAGAAAGATGGAAAGAAGATTTACCACTACTTAGAGAGCTTGGTTATAACCAGATATCATAAAAAAGGAAGGCGTTATGTCTCCAATAATTGAAGTTTTAAAGGAAACCCTAAAAAGAGCTATAGGCAAAAGAGATTATAAAACCATAGAAAAGATCATTATAAAAACTCACAAAGGAGACATAGCCGAAGTCTTTAAACATCTAAATAAAGAAGAAAGAAAAATCTTAATGCTTACCTTAATCAAATCAAACATTCAAAAAGCTGCTGATGTTTTTCAAGACCTTGAAGAAGATATAAAATCTGAATTACTTAGAAATTTAAGCTCAAAAGACTTAACAAATCTTTTAAATAATCTTCCGGTCAATGAAATTGTAAAAATTATAGACCATATCCCCGATGATGTAAGAGATATTATTTTAAAAAACTTAGAGAAGAAAAAGGTTGAAGAGTTAGAAGGGTTAGAACAGCTACTTACTACCAATGAAGATAACATAGCATCTATCATTAGAGAAGATTTTTTAAGCATCAATGAAAACATTACAGTTTACGAAGCTCTTGAAATTGTGAAAAATACAGATAAAGAGATAGAGATTCTTTATATCTACGTTGGTGATGATAAAAACAGACTCATTGGCGTTGTCTCGCTAAAAGATTTAATCACATCTCCAAGCAATATTTTAGTAAAAGACATGATGATAAGAGAGCTTATAACTGTAAGCATAAACGCTACAAAAGAAGAAACTATTGATATTTTTAAAAGATACGACCTTTATATTTTGCCTGTTATTAATGATGAAGAAGAGCTTGTAGGTGTTGTTTATATTCAAGATATAATTGATGTAATCTCTGAAAAAACAACAGAAGACTTTTTTAAAATGGCAGGAGCAAAAGAAGAAGAGCTTTTTTATCAAGATAAGACATTTAAAATTGCAAAATTAAGAATGCCTTGGCTTTTAACTGCAATATTTGGAGAGTTTATAACGGCTATAATTATAAGTTTTTTTAGTTTTACAATTGAGCAGTTTTTACCAATCATTTTTTTCTTGCCAATGGTTGCCGCCCTTAGTGGTAATATAAGCTCCCAAGCTGCTATCATTACAGCAAGAGGGCTAAAAGAAGGAAGGCTTTCAGAAAACATAGTTGATTATATCCGTTCAATAATAAAAGAGTTAAAAGTTGCTTTGGTAATTGGTTTTGGGGTTGGCTTGTTGGTTGGTTTAATCTCTTCTTTATGGATAAACAATCATAAACTTGGAATGATAGTTGGAGTTGCTTTATTTTTTAGCATAGTTATAGCCGGCTTAATTGGTAGCTTAATACCGTATATTATGGATAAAATGGGTAAAGACCCAACCTTAGCAACCGGTGTTTTAGCATTAACCATTACAGATATTATTGGAATATCAATATATCTATCTGTTGCAACGTACTTTATACATTACTTACATTTATAGGAGGTTAGTATCATGGAGACAATCGCAATTCACCCACCATTTACACATTTTGCAATAGCTTTTCCATTAATGCTATTAATCATTCATCTGTTTTATATGATAAACAAAAAAGAGTTAGACAGTTTGCACTTAATATTAACATTCTTATCAGCTTTGGCTGTTGTTGTTGCTACCATAACCGGCATTATAGCTCATGAACCAATAGAAGCTAAGCTTGAAGAGATTAAGGCTTTTGGCTATCATCAAAAACTTGGCTTACTTCTTACACTTTATTTTGTTATATTAGCTATCGTAAGAATTATAATGACTAAAACAAAAGCGCTTAACTTAGTATTTACAATCTTATTGATAATCGGCGTTGTTCTTTTATTTATTCAAGGAAAGCTTGGCGGTTCAATAGTTTATGAAAACATGATTACACCATGGTTAAAGTAGTTTGAAAATGTGATCCTTCGGACTAAAGTCTTCAAGATGGCAGTCAAAAATTGAATGATAAGCATTAGAAAAAAAGAGATCCTTCTGCTTAAAGCCTCAGGATGATGAGGAACTTCCGAATGGTGTTATTCTGACCAAAGCGAGAATCTCTTACTCTTGTCGAATTTCTCACCTGATGTATGAATTAATTAATGTATAATTTTTATAAAAAAATTCATTTGGAGGACTGTATGAAGCTTGATATTGGAACCCTTGAAAATTGGCTATGGGAGGCGGCATCTGCCATTCGTGGAGCTGTTGAGGCTAATAAATATAAAGATTATATTCTGCCACTAATATTTTTAAAACGTTTATCAGATGTGTTTGATGATGAGATTAGTAGATTGGAGAGTAAATATGGAAGCAGAGAAAAAGCATTAAAATTTGTAGAAATGGACCATGATATAGTAAGGTTTTACATTCCAGAAAAAGCAAGATGGGAGAATATCAGAGTTCTAAGTGTTAGGATTGGAGAATACTTAACCGATGCTGTTAGAGAAGTAGCAAGAGAAAATCCTAAGCTGGAAGGTGTAATAAACATAGTTGATTTTAACGCTTCAGTTTCAGGGCAAAGAATTATAGATGACGACAGGTTAAGAGAGCTTATAAATATATTAAGCAGACACAGGCTTGGACTAAATGATGTTGAGCCGGATATTCTTGGAAGAGCTTATGAATATTTACTTAGAAAGTTTGCAGAAGGTTCTGGACAGAGTGCCGGAGAGTTTTATACTCCTAAGGAAGTCGGTATTTTGATGGCAAAAATCCTTGACCCTAAGGAAGGGGACGAAGTTTATGACCCATGCTGTGGCTCCGGCGGACTTCTTATTAAATGTTATCTTAGATTTAAAGAAAAGTATCAAGATAAAAAAGATGCAATACCTTTAAGGTTCTTCGGTCAAGAAATAAACCATACAACCTACGCAATGGCAAAAATGAATGCTTTTATACATGACATGGAAAATACAGAAATAGCACTTGGAGATTCAATGAGAAATCCGGCATTTAAAGAAAGTGATGGAAGTCTTAAAAAGTTTGATGTTATAACCGCAAACCCTATGTGGAACCAAAATTTTTCTGAAGAAGTTTATAAAAACGACCCATATAAAAGATTTGAATTTGGAATACCGCCTTCAAGCTCAGCAGACTGGGGATGGATTCAGCATATGTATGCGTCTTTAAAAGAAAATGGAAAAATTGCAGTGGTTTTAGATACAGGTAGCGTTTCAAGAGGTAGTGGAAATGTTGGGTCTAACAAAGAGAGGGACATAAGGAAGAAATTTGTAGATAATGACTTAATAGAGGCTGTAATTCTTCTTCCAGAAAACTTATTCTATAATACAACTGCACCGGGCGTTATTATTGTAATCAATAAAAATAAAGAGCATAAAGACCAAATTTTATTAATCAATGCGTCAAGCTTGTATGAAAAAGAAAGACCTAAAAATAGATTGACTGATGAAGGTATTAAGCAGGTTTATGAAATTTATAAAAATTGGGAAGAAAGGGAAGGGTTAAGTAAGATTGTAAGCAAAGAAGAAGTAGCAAGGAATGATTATAATCTTAGTCCTTCAAGGTATGTGGCTATAAATGGAGAGGAAGAGGTATTAGACTTAAATGAGGCTATGGTTGAGCTTTTGGAAGCTGAAGAGGAAAGAAGAGAAGCAGAGGAAAAATTAAGAGCTGTTTTATCTGAGCTTGGATTGAGGTATTGATGAGGGGAGCTATGGAAGTTATAGAAAGTAGATTTAAGGAAACTGAAATCGGATTAATTCCAAAGGATTGGGAAGTTGAGAGGTTGGAAAATGTTATGGAAGGATTCACGCCTAATAAGAAATTAAAGCAAAGTGATTATAAAGCTATTGGCAAATTCCCAGTAATAGATCAAGGTCAAGAATATGTTGCAGGTTTTTACGACGACGAAACTATGGTATTTGATAAAGATTTACCAGTTATTTTATTTGGAGACCATACAAGGATAATTAAATATGTTGACTTCCCATTTATATGTGGAGCTGACGGCTTAAAAATAATTATCCCAAAAGAAAATTTTCACAGGAAATATTTTTATTATGCTTTGTTAAATCTTAACATTCCATCAAGAGGATATAACAGACACTTTAAAATATTAAAAGAAAAATTAATCCCCCTTCCACCACTTGAAGAGCAAAAAGCTATTGCTGATATTCTTTCTACCGTCCAAAATGCTATAGAAAAAACAGAAAAAGTTATAAATGCTACAAAACAGCTTAAAAAGTCTATAATGAAGCATCTTTTTACTTATGGAGCTGTTGCAGTTGATGAGATTGAAAAAGTTAAATTAAAAGAGTCTGAAATCGGATTAATTCCAGAACATTGGGAAGTTGTGAAGTTGGGAGAAGTTTTTAAAATTACACAAAAACCCAAAAATCTCAAATTAGAAAATTATAACTTAATTCCTTTTATACCAATGGAAAACATTGGATTTGGAACGTTTAATCCAAAGTATGTTATGAAAAATCCAAAAGACATTTTATCTGGAACTTACTTTGAAAAAGGTGATTTATTATTAGCAAAGATAACACCATCGTTTGAAAATGGAAAACAATCAGTAGTTAACGATATTCCTATTGAATTTGGTATAGCCACTACAGAAGTCATACCATTAAAACAAACAGAAAAGAGTTTAATATCGTATCTCTTTTATTATTTAATGAAACCAGAATTTAGGAAATATCTTGCCTTAAAAATGGAAGGTTCAACAGGAAGAAAGAGATTGCCAAAAGAAGTTTTATTCAATTCACTCATCCCCCTTCCACCACTTGACGAACAGCAAAAAATAGCCAACATTCTAACAACCATAGACCAAAAAATCCAAGCAGAAGAAAAAAAGAAAACAGTATTACAAAACCTATTTAAAACACTACTGCAACAGCTTATGACAGGAAAAATTAGAGTTAAGAAAACAAAAACATAGAGGTCAAAAGCTATGGAATATAAACCTAAAATAACAGAAAAAAATTCAGTCCAAAAGCCAGCACTCAACTATCTAAAACAAGAAACAGCAAAATACGACACAGAAACCTACACGCTCAAATGGGAAGTAATTACAGAAAACCAAAAAGGCAAATTAAATGAATTAAGAACAAGCGATACTCAGATAATATTAGAACCAATCTTCAAACAACAAATCAAAAAACTAAACCCATTCCTAACAGATGAAGAAATAGACAATCTTTTAAGACAGTTAAATGCCCTACCCCCATCAATACAAGGAAACTATGAAGCTTGGAAATATCTTAGAGGAGAAAAGCCATTTTATTCATCAAAAGAAAAAAGAGATTTAAACATCAGATTCATAGACACAGAAAATATATCAAATAACACATTTCATGCGATAGAAGAGTTTACAATTACAAATGGAAAGTACAGAAATAGATTTGATATAGTCTTTTTCATCAACGGCATACCTGTTATATTCCAAGAAAATAAAAATCCAAAAAAAGGTAGTAAGGCTATAGAGGAAGGTATTGATCAAGTTAAAAGGTATCACCAAGAAAGTAAAGAAATACTTAAACTTTTACAAGCATTTGTAATAACAAATAACCTACACTTTTCATATGGTCCAACATGGTTTAGTTCAGTTAAAGACACTTATAACTACAGAGAACAACAAGAAGGAGGCTATAAAAGACTTATAGAATCGTTTTTTGATAGACAAAGAACCATAAAGCTAATTTTAGATTACGTACAATTTCTTTATAAAGATAACCAACTTCAAAAAATCATACTAAAACCACACCAAATAAGAGCGGTTGAAAAAATGATCCAAAGAGCAGAAGAAGAGGGTAAATATAGAGGTTTAATTTGGCACACTCAAGGCTCAGGTAAAACCCTTACAATGATAACTGCAGCAAAGCTTATAATGGAAAATCCAAAATTCCAAAATCCAACCATTTTAATGATAGTAGATAGAAACGAACTTGAGCAACAATTATTTAAAAACATAGAATCTGTAAAATTAGGTACCGGTAAAAAGAGCAGAAAGTAAAAAAGATTTAGAAGCACGTTTAAGAGAAGATTTCAGAGGATTGATAATCTCAACCATTCATAAGTTTGATGACTTTCCACCAAATCTTAACACAAGAAAAAATATTTTTGTATTTATCGACGAAGCACACAGAACTACAGGCGGAGATTTTGGAAATCATCTAATGGGAGCATTGCCAAACGCTACAATCATAGGCTTTACAGGAACGCCAAAAGCTACAGGAAAGGCAAACACGTTTTCGATCTTTGGCAAAGATGATGAAAATCTTTATCTTGATAAATACAGCATCGCAGAATCTATAAAAGATGGCACAACTCTTAGACTTCACTATACTCATGGTCCAAATGAATATTTAATAAACCAAGAAGCTTTAGAAAAAGATTTAGAAGCTCTTAAAAATAAAGCTGACGATGTAGAAACACTTGACAAAGCAATAGAAAATTTAAGCTCAAAAATAATCTTAGAGGACCCAAAAAGAATAGAAGAGATAGCAAAAGTTATAGCAAAACACTTTAGAGAAAACGTAGAACCAAACGGATATAAAGCCTTTGTGGTTGCGGTAAGCAGAAAAGCATGCGTATTATACAAAAAAGCACTTGATAAATACCTACCACCTGAATACTCAAAAGTGGTAATAAGTCCATACTACAATGATGACAAAGAACTAAAAGAACATCATTTAGACCCAGAGCAAGAAAGACAAGTTAGAGAAAACTTTAAAGACCCTAACAAGCTTCCAAAAATACTAATCGTTACAGACAAGCTTTTAACAGGATTTGACGCACCAATCTTGTACTGTCTCTATTTAGACAAAATCATGAGGGATCACATATTACTTCAAACCATAGCAAGAGTTAATAGACCATATGAAAAAGACGGTTTAAAAAAACCTGCAGGTTTGATAGTAGATTTTGTAGGAATATTATCAGACCTAAAAAAAGCACTTGAATTTGATTCAAAAGACCTATCAGAAATAGCTCAAGCTATCCAAGACATAGAAAAACTTAAAGAAGAGTTTACAAAATTGATGGAAGATTCAAAATATATAATCAAAGAATTTGAAAACATTAAGCCTGAGTATAGAAGTCAAGCAATTGTAGACTACTTTAAAGCTGATGAAAATAGATATTACGAATTTAAAAATTTATACAGGAAAGTAAAAGATATATATGACATACTTTCACCAGACCCATTTTTAAGCCCTTACTTAGATAAGTTTGAAAAGCTAACAGAAATATACCAAGTAGCAAAAAGTTGGTTTGAACCTTTCTTACCAGCTGAAAAAGAACTATCAGAAAAAGTTAAACAGCTTATTTATAAACATAGTAGTGTAAGAATGGACTTTATTTCAGAAGAGATATATGAAATAGATGATAAACTTATTAAAAGACTAAAAGCAGGCGATGATACGATAAACGTTTATAACCTTGTAAAAAGCTTAGAGAAGGATTTAGAGGAGGAGGAAGAAGAGAAAAAACCATACGTCAAATCACTTAAAGAAAAATTACAAGACTTAAAAGAAAGATACAATCAAAGACAAATAGAAACTCACCATATGTTAGAAGAGCTAAAACAACTTATTGAAGATAAATTAAATTTTGAGAAAGAAGAAAAAGACCCGGTACTTCAAACGATAGAATACGATTTAAAAGACTTCCCGGAGATTAAAAATCCAGAAGATGTGGCAAAAAAGATGTTTGAAGCACTGAACAGTTTTAAAAACTGGAGAGTCATCGAAGAACAAAAAAGAAACTTAAAGATAGAAATGTATAGGATCTTGGATGGAAATGTGCAGGATGAAGTTATGAAAAAAATCATTGAAAAAATCTTAGGTCATTTAATGGCATGAGCAATAAAGAGTTTAAGGACAGGGTTTTATCTTGGGCTAAGATTATAAACGTTAATCCAAAAGAAATACAAATTAGAAAGATGAAAAGGAAATGGGCAAGCTGTTCAAGTAATGGAAGACTTACCTTTAGCGAAGAACTACTATGTCAAAGTTTAGAATTTATTGATTATGTAATCGTTCACGAACTACTTCATTTAAGATATCCAACTCATAATAAAATGTTTAAGCTAATGCTTGATATTTATCTAAAAGAATCTGAAAAGATTAAATAGATAAGAAGCTGTTCCAAAAATCAATACTGTCATTCTGCAGCCGTGCGAAGAATCTCCTACTTTTATTGAATTTCTTACCCCGACGTATAATGCTTATTATATATTCTATTTTAAGAACATCAACATTGTTATTTAACGTTAATTTTGATTGAAGATTTTTTATATCTTTTTCAAATTTTACTAATTAAAAGTTAATTTCTGATGATTAGAGGATAGTCAAATAAAAATACACTTGGTAAAAAATTTAAGAGAATATAAGATTTTTTGCCGGCTTTGGAACGATAAATAATCAACCGTTAACCTACGATATAGAGTGTTCCAAAATTTTTGTAAGCTTACCTTTTCTTTTTATCCTGAAGCCGAAGGCTGAAGGATCTCCTCTTTTAAAAAGAGAGGAAACGAGATTCTTCGCTTATACTCAGAATGACATGTTGGTTTTTTGCAAGCAGTCTCACGTATGAACTTTTACCGCTATCCTGAGGACTTTAGTCCGAAAGGCTCCTTTTTTGTGTTATTTTCAATTTATCCTTTCTTTAAAGCTTTAACAAAAAATACGCTAAAATTCAATACCGCTGTTTTATTGTAATTTTTAAATTTTTCAAAAATTCTCTTTTTTTCACCTAAGCTTAAACCCTCTTTACCAATGGCTGAACCTGTTTCGTGAAGATGATTTAATAACTCTAACCCATTTTTAAATTCAAGTCTAAACTCTTTATGGAATGAAATAATTATTTCAAAATATTCACTTAGTATTTCTATAGCTTCTTTTTCAGAGTAAAAATCATAATTTATTTTTCCTAAGATATTCTCAACGATTTTTAAACTTCCTTCAATTGGTATACAAAAACAAAAAATGCCATCTTGTTTTAAGACTCTGCTTATCTCTTTTAAACTTATCTTTAAATCTGTCCAATGTAGACTAAAATTAGAAACTGCAAAATCAAATACCATATTTTTAAATGGAAGTTTTTCTATATCTCCTGCGATTGCCAAAGGATTTTTTGATTTGTAGATTTCTAACATCTTTATAGATATATCAACGCCTATCATTTTTTTTCTTAAACTCTCGTATAAAAAGCCTGTTCCACAGCCTAAATCTATACCTAATCCGGTTAAATCCTCAGCCATTTCGGACAGTATGGTAGCTGTTTGCTTCTGTATGATTGCTTTATTTTGATAAGTCCTGAAAGATTTTGAAAAAGATTGACTGATTCTTTTTTTAATCATCAATGTACTGGAAAATATCCCTTTCTAAAAATGGTGCATGATTTGAGTCTAATAGGATCAACTGGCTATTACTGATTTTTTCATGGCAGTATATGGCAGACTTTGGATTTACTATTGAGTCTTTATCTCCATGGATTATGTAAGTTGGAATATCAATAAGATGAAGTTTTTCTGTTAGGTCTAAATTTATGTATTCTTTTAAAAGCTCTTTACTTCCTTCTCTTTCAGGTAATGGAATCTCTCTAAACTCTTTGCCCGTAGCTGTTTTTCTAAACAGATATACTGTATTTTCAAAATCATTGTTTAGATTCAGCATAAAGGCTTTAATGACTTTTGGATCACTACCAAGAAGGTTGTCGTTAAACTTTGGACTAAAGCCTATCAAAACAAGCTTTTCTATAAATGGATTTTTTAAAGCTGTTAAAAACGCAACAGAACCACCGAGAGACCAACCAATAAGTGTAGTTTTTTCATTTATCAAATTTGAAACGTAGTTAGCATAATCTTCAAGAATATTATTTTTTTCAAAATCTTTAAAGTCTCCATGGAACGACAAATCTAAAAACAAACTATTATCTAAATAGTAGTAATCTTTAAATATCTCTTTACTAAACCCCCATCCATGGATAAATACGGTTTTCATTCTAAACTTCCAACCTCTTTAATCAAAAAGCTCTCTTCTTGTAAATATTTATAAAGCTCTTCAATATCGGTATCATCTTTTACAAAGTATATTCTACCACCTTTTGGATTTGAATATTCTTTCAATGGATTGATTCTATAGTATGTATTATTGATCGCAACGTAGCCGGTTGTATAGTCTGGTTGGTCTGATATACAGTATTCAGCTATTATATCCGAATAGTTTAGGTTTTTTGTTGACAATGCTAAGGCATCTAAGGTTCTTTCTGTATATTTTTTTTCTAACAGAATTTTTTTGACTTCTTTACGGTGTAAAAAATCTACGTTTGTAGTTCTAACTCCTCTGTATCTGTCTTTTTCTACTCTTTCGCCTGACTTTGTTATAATCATTGCTCCTCTCATGTTTTCTCTATCAGGATTTGCTCCTGTATGTAATAAATCTATATACATTTTAGCAATTTCTCTATCAATCCCGACCTCTTCAAGTAATTTTAATGCAATTTCATTTCCTTCTTTATGATTTTTTACATTGATTGTCTTTACGTCAAGAGATTTTGGGACAAACTTAATATTATTAATTTTTTCTATTTTTATATTGATAAAATCAAACTCTTTGGGTCTTGCCAAAAGCTCTGAAACCACCTTTTGAATGCTTTCTTCTGTTGTTATCCTTTCTCCACCTGATACATGTTTATCGTTAACCGATGCTCTCATCTTTACACTATAAAACTTCATGGCTCCAAAACATGTTTATCTAAAACATAACATTTAAAAGTTCCTTCAAAAAATTTATCATCATTTTTAAAACCATCCACTTTAACTAAAACTTTTTTACCTTCAGTGTTTAAAACCTCACTTTTGAAAAAGGCTGTTTCTCTTATCTTTAATGGCTTTATAAACTTTACTTCAGCACTTCCTAAAACAACGTTTGGATGGTTAATTGTGACCATTGCACAATAATCTGCTGCTGAAAATATAAAACCTCCATGGATCAATCCTTTATCGTCTGCAAGCATATCTTCGTTTGTTTCTAATTTGATTGTTGCAGTTTTTCCTTCAGCAAGCTCTATAACTTCTCCGGAAAGTTTAGGATTTATCTTGTTATGCGTTTTAATATTCATCTTTCCTCCGCTATAGCTTTTGATAGTAAATATTCTAATATACGATTCAGGTAAGAAATTCAATAAAAATACAAGATCCTTCGCTGGCTGCAAAATGACAGTGTGGATTATTGGAATAGTCTCAGTTAAAAGAATCTCCTTTTTAAATTCTAAAAAAACAACTAATTTCTTACTCAAGATAAAAGATAAATTAATTAAATCTTACTCTTAATTTTTCTTACAGTTTCAAATAGCTTGGTAGTATAAAATTTTTTAATCCTTTCAAAAATTTCATTAGCTGTCTGTTTGTCGTATATATGGGATGTTAAGTTTCTATCTTCAAGCATATCAAGAAAAATTTCATCATCATCTATAAAGCCATTTCTAAATGCTTCTTTTATACAGGTTCTTGGATTATTACATTCAACGCCGTAATACTTTAATACAAGCTTTAGAGTTTTCCAAAAAAGCTCAAATGAAAACTCAAATCTCTGAATTGTACCGTCTATCTCTAAATCAGTTTTTGCAGTTTTAACAGCTTCGCTTAATCTATCTAAAGCATTGTTTAAATTTTCTAAAGCCTGAAGAATTTCAACTTTTCTCATATAAAACTTTTCCTGTTTCATAAACTATGTTTTTAAAGTTTTCGCTACATTCATTAAGATAAACAATATCTACTGAATATATCTCACTTATATCTTCGACAAGCTCTTTTATTTTTCTTTTTAATCTAAAATCTATATTTTGATTTAATTCAACTGCTAAATCTATATCTGAGTATGGTTTATTTTCTCCTTTAGCTCTCGAGCCAAAAAGTAATATTTTTTCTGGCTGTAGTTTTTCTACTAAAACATAAACTAAATTGTTAATTATTTTCTCTATTTTATCCATTTTTAAATATTTCAAACATTGCTTTTATAAATTCATCGTTTTCCTCCTTTTTGCCAATAGAAACTCTTAAGCAGTTTTCAAGTTTTGGAAGGTGAGACATATTTCTTACAAGGACACCTTTTTCTATTAGCTGTTTATGTAGCAGGTCTCCGTCTGGAACTTTCATCAAGAAAAAGTTTGCATCTGATGGATAGACTTTTATATCTTTAATTTTAGAAACTTCTGACATTACTCTTATTCTTTCTTCTTTTACAGCTTTTATTTGCTGGTTTAATTCATCTAATCCTTCTGTTAGTACAATTTCCCCTATTGCCTGCGTTGGGTAAGTGATGTTAAATGGCAGCCTTGCTTTGTTTATCTCCTTTGCTACTTCTTTTTTTGCTATTAGATATCCAAGTCTTATACTTGCAAGTCCTACCTTTGACATTGTTCTTAATACAACTACGTTATCATATTGCAGAGCTTTTTTTAAAAAGCTTTCTTTATCTGAAAAATGGATGTATGCTTCATCTATTACTGTAAAAACTTCTTTATCTATCACATATTTTATTAAACTTTTGTCAAAGCTGTTTCCTGTTGGGTTGTTTGGAGATGCAAAGAAAAAAGCATCAGGATTTTTTGATAGTGCTTTATCTATCTCTTCTTTTGTAAGCTGAAAATTTTCATCAAGCTCAAACTCTACCTTTGGTCTTCCTACTACGTCGGAAGAGACTTGATACATAGGAAAGGTTGGTATTGGATAAGCAACCGGATTTTTTAAATCTCCGATAACTGTAATTAAAAGATGTATCAACTCATCTGAACCATTTCCAAGAACAAGGTTTTCTGGCGTTATGTTTAGATTTTCTTCTGAATTTACAAAATTGGCTATCACTTCTTTAAGTCTTGCTGCATGTGGGTCTGGATATCTTTGAAAGTTTATTTTTTTAATCTCTTGGGATATTCTTTCTTTTAACTTGTCTGACAGGTCAAATGGGCTTTCATTTGAAGATAACTTTACTTTACAAGGCGTCGTTTCTGTTTTATATGCTTTTAGATTTTTTAGCCTTTCTAAGTGTTTCATTTACGCTCCTACCGTTTCTTTTTTTGTTTTTGCTTTTAAAATTTTTTCAACTTCTAAAATTAAAGGTGCAGCAACGTAAATTGATGAGTAAGTACCAAAAACAATACCTATAAGCAGTGCTAACGCAAAGTTTTGGAGAGATTCTCCACCAAAGAAGTATATTGCAATTACAGAAAATAATGCTGTCCCTGACGTTATTATCGTTCTTGCCAAGTTTTCGTTGATACTTCTGTTAATGATGCTTTCCATATTTTTTCTTCCACGGACTTTTATATTTTCTCTGATTCTATCAAAAACGATGATTGTATCGTTTAAAGAGTATCCAAGAACTGTTAGGATTGCAGCAATCACTGTAAGGTCTATCTCTTTTCCAAGAAGTGAGAATATACCAAGTGTGATGATTGCATCATGGAACAGTGGAATTACAGCTGCAATTGCAAATAAAGGCTCGTATCTATAACCTACAAAAAGTAATATCCCAAGCATTACAAAAACAATAGAGTACACGCTGGCTTTTGCCATCTCGCTTCCAACCAAAGCATCTATAAACTCTACCTTTCTTATATCATACTGACCTTGATATTTACTATCTAATGCTTTTTTCACTTTTTCAAGAACAACGCTTGAACTTCCCTTTTTAGCCGGTACTCTAATTTCAACTTCATCTTTGTTAGTCCCTACTTCTTGAATTAAAGAGTCTGCTAAATCTACATCTTTAAGTAGATTTCTAACATCAGAAACTCTTATCTGCTGGTTAAATTTAACTTGAATCGACGTTCCACCTGTAAAATCAAGACCAAGATTAAAACCTTTTGTAAAGAACAAAACAAAGCTTAATATTAGCAAACTTAAAGATATTCCATAGCCTATTTTTCTAATCTTTAAAAAGTCTATATTTGGTGGTTCTACCATGAAATTTCTCATTTTCTATCTCCTAAACAGCGTATTTAAAGTATTTTTTGCCGCCGAGGACTAAATCAAGCAGCATTTTTGTTAAAAATACAGCAGTAAATAAGTTTATGAATGTACCAATAGAGAGTGTTGCTGCAAAGCCTTTAAGTGGTGCGTTTCCAAACTCAAGTAAAGCAAGTGCTGCGATTATTACTGTTATGTGTGAGTCAAAGACTGCATTAAAACCTCTTTTAAATCCTTCTTCTATAGCAACTCTTAGTGTTTTACCATTTTTAAGCTCTTCTTTTATTCTTTCAAAGATAACAACGTTTCCATCAACACCCATACCTATGTTTAATATGATACCTGCAATACCCGGAAGTGTTAAAGTAATGTCAAATAAAAGCATTGTCACCCAAAGTAGAATTAAGTTAAAAATGAGTGCAACTACCGCGATAAATCCTGATACTGCATATCTGAATATCATAAAAAGTCCAACGAGAACAAAGGATACAATTCCTGCTGTTAGTGTTTTATCAATAGATTCTTTTCCAAGAGTTGGACCGATTACTGTTTCTTCAATTATTTCTACCGGTGCAGGTAATGCTCCGGCTCTTAAAACTACCGCTAAATCGTTAGCTTCTTCTGTTGTAAATCTTCCTGTAATCTGCCCTGATGATGTTATTCTTGACCTAATTACAGGTGCAGACATAACCTTTCCATCAAGAACTATTGCGAGTCTTTTATTAATCATTTTGTTTGTAGCTTCACCAAATATTTCTGCTCCTTCTGATGTAAGCTCAAAATTAACCGCCGGATTTCCTGCTTGGTCTGTTGAAACCCTTGCATCTTTAAGCATTGCTCCTGTTATAACAGGAGTTTTTTTAACTAAAAACCATTCTTTTACAGGCTGACCGTTTACTACTTCTTCTTGACCTTCTAAGATTTCAAGGTCATCAGGCAAACCATTTGGATAATCTTTTAATAACTCTTCTTTACTTAAAGCAGAATTTACAACTTCTTTCAGTTCAAGTTGTGCAGTTTTTCCAATGATAGATTTGGCTCTATTTAAGTCTATAACTCCCGGTATCTCAACCAATACTCTGTCTTTACCTTTTTGAGTTATGTTTGCAGAAAGCGTTCCAAATTGGTCAATCCTGTTTCTTAAAGTCTCTACCGCTTGCTTCATAGTTTGTGTTTTTATTCTGTTTAACTCCCAATCTGTAAATCTAACTAATAAATTGCCATCTTTATCTTCAACAACTACCTGCGGAAACTCTTTTTTAAGAATCTCTTTTGCTTTGTCTATCTTTGTTGGGTCTAAAAGTACCAACATTAAAGATTGATTTTCTATTTTGTAGTTTAAAAGCTCTATGCCATTTTCTTTAAATTTCTTTTCTATGTCCTTTCCAAGATGTGCGTATTGGTCGTTGATTACTTTATCAATATCAACTTTTAATGTGATACTTACACCGCCTTGGATATCCAAGCCAAGCTTTGGCTGTTTTGTCATCATTAGATAAATAGACCCAACAAGCAAAAGAAAAACAATTAATAACTTTATTTTTACATCAACTTTCAATGCATACCCCTTTCAAATTGAAATAAATTTAATTTTTTATTTTATCACATAAGGCAGTTTGAATAATTGAGAAGGAAATATGTTACAAATTCTTTTAAGTTTACATTTTTTGTTATACTGAAGCCGAAGGCTGAAGGATCATTTCCTTTAAAAAGAGAGAAAATTAGATTCTTCGCCGGCTTCAGAATGACAGAATAGAGACATGAAGGCGAAGATTCTTCACACAGCTACAAAATGACAGACAAGATGATGCCTTTATTAAAAACTTTTTTAGAACACCTTCTATCAGAGGATTGATTTTAAATTAAAATTCAGACATAATGGTCTTAAAATCTTTAATTAGGAGATAAAAAATGCTAATAAAAGAAAATGAAATTCCAAGAGTTGCATTAAATGATATGAACAAAGTCCATGCTGTAAAGATTGAAGATGTAAGTAATGCGTCAGGGCGAGAAATTCAGCAAAAGCAAAAGATTCTTAGCTTCGCTCAGAATGAAGATTAAAAAGATTAATTAATTTTTGACTTATCAAAATTTAAACTGCACCCACACCTACTCAATGTTTTGAACTTGCTGTCTTATTTTTTCAAGTTCTGTTTTCATTTCTACAGTAAACTTACTAAAATCAGGCATTTTGTTTCCAAGAGTATTTATCTCTCTAAGCATCTCTTGACACATAAAATCAAGCTTTCTACCTATTGGCTCGTTTAGATTTAGCAGCTCTCTAAATCTTTGGATATGAGTTTTTAATCTTACGACCTCTTCTGTTATATCAAGTTTATCAGCTAACAAAGTAGCTTCGATAAAAGCTCTCTCAGAATAGTTTTCTCCAAGAAGCTGTTTAACTTTTTGATAAGCTTTTTCTTTTACATTTTCTAAAACTTTCTCTTTTTTCTCTTCAATCTCTTTCAGCATCTCTTGAATTTTATCTAATCTACTTTCTATATCTAAAATTAAAGATTTTCCTTCTCTTTCTCTCTCTTCTTTTAAAGCGTTTAAAGCTTCTTTTACAGCATTTAGAATGTTTTCTTTAAGTGTATCATCAAGCTCTTCCTCTACGTTATTATTATTCATTATCATTCCGATTGTAACTTCATAAAGTTTATCATCTGAAAGGTTGATATTTGCTTGTTTAGTTATTTCTCTAACGACGTTAGCATACTGAGTAAGTTTTTCAGGCTCTACGATAAATTTTGGTGTTAAAGAGTTTATATTTATGTAAAGCTGAAAGCTTCCCCTTTCAAAGTACTGTTGAACTAACTTTCTTATCTCAAGGTCTAAATACATCAAAACATTTTTATCGCCTTTAATAGAGATATCGATTGATTTGTTGTTTAGGCTTTTTACTCTTATATTTACTTCATAATCATCAAGCATTTTTTTTACAAATGCAAACCCTGTCATACTATATGGCATAAAAATTCTCCTTTATATTTCAATGTTAAAAAATTGCTGTAATATTTTACCAAAGGAAAAAGAAATAGCAGCTGCTGATAAGCTTGCTATTATCATTTCTAAAACTTTTCTCTTTATAGAAATTCCTGAGAATAATGCAACAAAAACTCCAACAAAAGATAAAACTAATAAAGCTAAAAAGAATGACCCTGTTAAAGCATAATAAGAATTTGAAAATATAAAAAATGGAGTTATTGGAAAGACAGTTCCAAGCAGGTATGAAAAACCTGTAAGTACGCCTGACTTTATTTCGTTTTCATGGGTTTCTTTTATAAAAATACTTGATAAATTTACTTTCTTTTCTCTTAAAACATTTATAATTTCTTTTATTGCTTCTTGTGGTATATTGTCTTCTTTTAATTTTTCTTCAAAAAGTTCATAGCTTTTTTCTATGTTTGTATTTAAAAGGATTTTATTTCTTTCGTTAATATGCATATTGATCTGTTTTTGAGATTTAACAGAAAGATAAGCACCAATACCCATAGACAAAGCTCCGGCAAGACCGACAACTACACTGCTTATTCCAATTATCTGTGGATTTGTTGTGTACACTGCTGTCAAGCCTGCAACTGCTCCTAAGATTTCTACCAATCCGTCATTCATTCCAAGAATTAAGTCTCTAACATTACTAAGCCCAAGATTTTCAGCTTGGTTTAAAAAATATGTCTCATGTTCTATCTCGTCTGAGATGATATTTTTAAGAGAGCTTCTTTCATAATCTGTCAAACCTGCATTTTTGTAAAAATCATAGTATTTTTTAACTGCACTATCTTCTCCAAGCTCTGCTAAGTATATAAAAACAATCGGATTTATAAACTTTGATAAAAACTTTAAGAGAAATAGCTTTTTTCTATATATCTTTTCTTTTGGTAGCTGTCCACCTCTTGAAACAATAAACTTTTGCCAAAAATTTGCGTGCTTTTCTTCAGTTTTTGCTATTTTTAATATGTTTTCTTTTAATTCTTTATCAGAAATTAGATTTGCAAGTTCTGTGTATAAAATTTTATCGTTTATCTCGCCGATGTAAAACTCTTGTGCTATTTTGATTAAACTATCCATCTAAAACTTCTTCTATTGATTTGATATAACAGCTATAAATATCTTTTCTTAAAACCTCTAAGTTAATGTCAATTTTATTATTTTTTAGATGTTTTAAAATTGTATTTTTAAGCTCTATTTCATTTTCTATAATATCAACCGCATCAATGCTTTTGGCAAGTTCTACCAAGTCTTTGATTTTAAAGTAGTTTTTGCCTATTATAACTTTTTTTCCACTTAGAATTGGCTCTAAAATGTTATGTCCGCCGATGCTTGCAATCGTTCCGCCTACAAATACAGCATCAGCATACTTAAAAAACGATGTCAGTTCTCCCATCGTATCAATTATATAAACTTGGGCATCTAAGCTACTATTTTTACTTCTCAAACCATAGCTTAAACCATGACTTTTAACAAGATCAATAATCTCATTAACCCTTTCTAAATGTCTTGGTGCAAGAATAAGCATTGTTTGGTCATCTTTTATCTCTTTATAAACTTTGATTAAAATCTCCTCTTCTGGACTATGAGTACTTGCTCCAAGAATGATTTTTTTTGTTTTTTTTAAGTTTACTTCTTTATGCTTTACTTCTGATAATAATTTTAGATTTCCGCAAACATTTATTTTAGAAGGATTTACAAACTGAGATAAAAATTCCTTATCTTCTTTTATTCTAACGATAATTTTAGAGAAGCTATTTAAAATAGGCTTAAAGTAAAATTTAAATCTTTCGATATTTTTCTTTGATTTTTCTGAAATGCTTGTGTTTATCGAAATTACTGGAATGTATTTACAAGAAGTTGTAATTAAATTAAGCCAAAATTCAGCCTCTTGGATGATTAAAATTTTTGGCTTGTAGTTTTTTATAAATTTTTTTATTAAGAAAGATAAATCAAATGGAAGATATGTAATTTTTATGCCGTTTAGATTTTTGACAGCAAAATCGTAAGCTCTGACTGAAAAGATTGTTATTAATAATTCATAGTCCTGGTAAGTTTTTAGATAGTTTATTATTGGCAGTGCTGTTTTTATCTCTCCAACGCTTGCACAGTGTATCCAAATTGTAGGCTTTTGTGTATTTAGTTTTTTTAGTAAAAATCTCTCTTTAAGATGAAAATCGTATCTTTTCTTTTTATAGTATAAGTACAAAACAGGCAAGACAATTATTAAAGCTAATGTGTACAAAAGGTTGTAAATCAATTTAAACATTGCAAACCTTCACGTGTATATTACTAACAAAATAGTATATTAATCACAATGAATATAGTATCTTTTTATAAGATAAATTTGTTGCAAAGTAAGAAGTAAAAACCGCAACGCTTAGTATACTATACATAATTACAAGCTGGAAAAATACAGCATGTAGCGGGTCAGCTCCGGCTAATACCATGCCTGTTGTGAGGCCTGGTATCCATATGATGCCAAGAGTTTTAAGATTGTTTAAAATGGGCATCATAGCTGTTTTAATAGAGTTTCTAATCTGAATTTTTTCTGCTTCTTTTAAAGGTGTCCCGACAGCAAGAAAAGCTTCTATCAAATCTAAATTATTTTTAACATCACTTCTAAACCTTTCTATTGTTTGAGTGTAAGCATTTAAAGCATTGCCTATAATCATTCCACTGATTGGAACGATCTCATTGGCTTTTAACTGTAAAATTCCAAGCAAAACTAAGATTCCTATAATTATAAATGAAGATAAAAATATTGATAAAAACGCAATTTTATAACCATCGTAAATTTTAACTCTTCTTTGTGCTGTAAATGTTGCAAATAATATCATAAAAAATAATATTAAAATCAGCTCAAACGGGTTAGAAAGCTTTAGGATGTATATTAAAGTATAGCCAAGTACCAAAAGCTGAAAAAAGGCTCTAATGCTGCTAATTAATACATCTTTTTCTAACCCTATCTTTTCTTTGTAGATGACGTACATTGAAATCATTACAAGAGCATAAGAGAGAAAGAATTTATACTCAATATTCATCTACAAACTCCTTACAGACTCTTTATAAAGTTTAATGCTGTTCTTCCGTTGTAAGTCCCATATTCTGTTGCATAGGCTAATGCTTTTTCTATCAGTAACCTTTCATCTATGTTAATGTTGTAAATGATGGCATAATGTTTAACTAATTTGATAAAATTTTCTTTGTCAAATTTAAAAAATCCAAGTCTCAAACCAAACCTATCTACAAGAGATAGTTTTTCTTCCAATATATCTGATTGTCTTGTGTACTGACTATCTTCTCTATCTGAAAATTTGATAGGAACTAGATTTTTCTTATTTGAAGTGACATAAAATAGCATGTTTTCTGGAATTTCAAAAAGTCCACCGTCAAGAATTGTTTTAAACTCTTTAAAATCTTTCTCGTCACTTTCAAATGAAAGGTCATCTATAAATAGAATAAAGTAAGCATCTTGATTTTTTATGATAGGATAAAGTTTAAATATGTTTAAAATATCTTCTTTTAAAACTTGGATGATTTTTAAGCCTTTATCGGCAAACATTGGAAGCATAGCCTTTACTAAGGAAGATTTTCCTGTGCCTCTTTCCCCCCAAAGTAATACGTTATTCGCCGGCAATCCTTTTATAAACTTTTCTGTATTTTTAACTATCTCTTGTTTTTGATAATCTATGCCTATTAAATTATCTATATTTACTTTTGCATAATCTTTAACTAGCTGTAAATTTGAGTTATAAAATAAAAAAGCAGAGTATTCTTTTAATAAAGAATCTTCAATAAAAGGCTCTTTGATGTAAGCAGACAGTATAAGGTCAAGCTTTTTTAGTATATCGTTAAGTATCTGCTGCTTACTCATATAGCCTTTGAAAATCTTCTTTCTTTTTTGTTTCTTAAATATACATCAAAAGTAGATGCAATATTTCTGATTAGAAGTCTTCCAATAGGTAGCACGTCTATTCTATCCGGATACAGTGTTAACAGTCCGTCTTCCTCTATTTCTTTTAAGCTTTCTAATTCTTGTTTAAAATACTCATCAAATTTTATGTTTAATTTTTCTTCTATTTCTGATTTTATCAGTCTGAAATGACACATGAGCTTCATTATAACATCTCTTCTAATAATATCATCTTGTGTTAGATATACACCTCTTTCTATCGGCAGCTGACCGTTTTCTACTGGCTCATAATAATCTCTTAAAACTTTGTAGTTTTGAACGTAAGCATCATAAAGCATGCTTATAGAGGTAGCTCCAAATCCAAAAAGCTCAGCTTCTGCCTTTGTTGTGTATCCTTGGAAGTTTCTATGAAGGGTTCTTTCTCTTTGTGCTATTGCCAACTCATCATTTGGTTTTGCAAAGTGATCCATACCGATGAATACATATCCTGTCTTTGTAAGCTTTTCTATTGTCATTTGGAGAATTTTTAGTTTTTCCTCCGGTGGCGGAAGAGTTTTTTCATCTATATTTCTTTGTAATCTTTTAAGCCATGGAACATATGCAAAGTTAAAAACTGCAATCCTATCCGGGTTTAATTTAATGGTTTTATCTATTGTATCTGAAAAAGTTTCAAGTGTTTGGTAAGGTAGTCCATAGATTAAATCTATGTTTACACTTTCAAAGCCCGCTTCTCTAAACCATTTCATAACGTTAAAAATCATCTCTTCTGGCTGGATTCTGTTTACCGCCTCTTGTACTTTTGGATTAAAGTCTTGGATTCCAAAGCTTGCTCTGTTAAAACCTATTTTTCTTAGTAGAAAAATTCTATCTCTATCAACATGTCTTGGGTCTATTTCTATTGATATTTCTGCTTTTTCATCTATTTGAAATCTTTTTTTAATCTCATCAAAAAGTTCTACTGTCTCTTCATCTGAAAGATAGTTTGGAGTACCACCACCCCAATGAAGCTGAACAACCTTTCTATTGTTAACATCTATAAGAGTTTTGTATAGGTCCATCTCTTTATAAATATGGTCTAAATAAGGCTTAACTACTTCTTTTCTTCTTGTGATGATTACATTACAGCCACAAAAATGACAAGCATTTTCACAAAAGGGAATATGGAAATATAGAGATAACGGTGTTTTTCTTTCATTAGATTGAATTATTTTCTTTACATACTCAGCTTTATCTATATCTGGTGTAAATTCTGTAGCTGGTGGATAACTGGTATATCTTGGAGCTGGCTTATCGTATTTCTTTATCATATCAATATCAAACTCTACTTTTTGAGACAAAAATTCCATATTTATCACTCCTTTTTGATGCTAATTATCTAATCATATTACAATTTAAATTACTTCTTGTCAAATTTTTATGAAAGAGTGTTCCAAAATTTTTGTAAGCTTACCTTTCTGTGTCATCCTGAGGCTGTAAGCCGAAGGATCTCCTCTTTTAAAAATAAGAAAAATGAGATTCTTCGCTTCGCTCAGAATGACGATGTGGATTTTTGGAACAGTCTCAGTTTTTATGATAGATGTTAAAGAGTATTAGCACCTTCATTCAAAATAATCTCAAAGAGCTACTTTTATGATTTAAGTCATATATTCAACTTTCCAATTATTTAAAAATGTTTATATAAAAAATTTTTTATAAATTAGGGAATATGGAGACTAAGATGGGTAAAAGTAAAAAGATTTTTATTTTTGTAGTTTTGATAGTCATCTTAATTGCTGTTTTTTCTGTCATTAGAAAGAAACGAGAGTTGGCAAGCTTTGAAAAACCTAAAAACTATCCGTTGGTAGTAAATGCATCTAATGTAAAACAAGGAGAGCTTGAATCTTATCAAAAATTCTTAGGTGAGTTTAGACCAGAAAATGATGCTGTTGTAAGTTCAAAGTTTAGTGCAATGGTTTTATACGTTGCAAACGAAGGAACAAAGGTTAAAAAAGGAGATTTAGTTTTTAAGTTGGATTCCAGTGATATAGAATCAAACATATCAGCTTTGACGTACTCTCAAAAAGCTATTTTAGACCAAATAGATAGTGCAAAAGCTCAGGTTGAAGCATCAAATACACAGTACATAAATGCTAAAAAAGAGTATGAAAGATACAAAGGACTTTATGAAAAAGAGCTTATCTCTAAAGAACAGTTAGAAAATATAGAAAATCTATATAAACAAGCTTTAGCTAATAAAGAAAATGCTTTAAGTAAAGTAAAACAGTTAGAAGACCAAGCTAAATCTGTAGCCGGTCAAATAGAGTCTTTAAAATCTAATTTAAAATACACAGAATATAGAGCTCCTTTTGATGGAGTTGTGGCAAATAAATTTGTTAACGTTGGAGATGTGGCTTTGGCAGGTAAACCGGTGGTTGAAGTTGTAGGAAGTGGAAAATATTTAGTTTATGTTAACGTGCCAACAGAACTTGCTTTAAAGGTAAATAAAGGAGATGTAGAGAAAGTTAGCTATAATGGTCAGTCTGTCGATGCTGTTGTGGAAGATGTTTTACAATCTGCTCAAAATAATCTATCAATCATAAAACTTTATGTTTCAAATAATCCTTTCAATCTGCCTGCTCATACATTTGTTGACGTTTTTATAAGAGAAGGTAAATGTGATGGCTTTATAGTCCATGCTAATTCTGTGGTAAAAAAAGTAGATGGTTATTATGTGATAGGAATAAAAGACTCAAAAGCTCATTTATTTCCTGTTGTAGTGAAAGCTAAAACATTAGCCGAGGCATGCGTTGATGGTAATTTAAGTACAATAGATAAAGTAGTTGTCGGGGATGAGTCTTTGCTGCAAAGAATTTATGAAGGTCAAAAGCTTATTGAGTTTAGAGGTAAAAACTGATGCTAAAATGGTATATATCTAAACCTCACCTTATATTTTCAGTTTTAATTGCTTTTGTTTTTATGGGAATTATCGGATTTTTCTCTATGCCAAGGGATTTATTTCCACCGGCTGATAGACCTCAAATAGCAGTAGTAGTTCAAGAGCCGGGAGCAACTGCGAAATACATAGCAGACCATACAGCATCTGTTATTGAAAGGCAGCTTTATACTATAAGCGGTATAAGAAGAGTATATTCAACATCAAACGATGGATTTTGTACAGTTACAGCTGAATTTCATTATTCTAAACCATTGGCAGAGGCAAAAACAGACGTAGCTAACGCTCTCAGTAAAGTCCAAAACTTACTTCCGAAGGATATACTGCCACCACAGATTTATGAAATAACGTCTTACACACCACCTGTAATGGTTTTAACTGTAAGTCCTAAGAAAGATTCGCACCTGTCTTTGGAAGATGTAAGGTATATAGCAGAAAATCAGATTAAAAATGAAATACTTAGAACAAATGCAGTAGCAAATGTGGATGTTTTTGGAGGCTATACAAAAGAAGTACATATTCAAATAGACAATGCTAAATTAAGCTCTTATGGATTGTCTCCTCAGGATGTGATCAATGCCATTCAAAAATCAAACAATGATACACCGCTTGGAATAATGATTAACAAAGATACACAAAACACGTTTATCTTAAAAACAGAGGCAAAAAGCTTAGATGAACTAAAAAACATTCAGATAACAAAAGATGTTAAGCTTAGCGATGTTGCAAAAGTAGAGTTTGGCATCAAGCCACCTACCGCAATGTATCAAGGAAATGGAAAAGAAGGAATAGCTCTTGCAATTCAAAGACCTTACGGTGGGGCTGTTTTAAGCACAATTTCAGCAGTTGAAGAGGTTCTGCCAAAAATAAAAGCTCAATTTCCACAGTTAAATATAGATGTATCAGATACACAAAAAGAGTTGGTTAAATTAAGTAATAAAAATATGCTTGAGGCTTTAAGAGATGCAATAATCTTTACATCTTTGGTAATCTTTTTATTCTTAGCAAACCTAAGAATGACAGTTATAGCAGGTCTATCAATACCTTTTGTTTATTTGGCTACCATAGCCTTTATGTGGCTTTTTGGTATAGGATTTAACACAGTTTCTTTGACAGGTGTAATCTTAGCTCTTGGTATGCTTGTTGATGATGCGATAGTTATTTTAGAGAATATAGAAAGACATCTATTTGAATTAAAAAAATCGCCTGTTGAAGCTGCAATAGATGGAACAAAAGAAGTTATGCTTGTAGTTTTTGGCGGTACTGTTGCAACTGCTGCGGTTATCTTTCCGATGTTATTTGTTGGAGATTTTCCAGAAAAAATATTTAGACCATTGGCAGGCACACTTTTAATTGCTATCTTTGTATCTTACGTTGTTTCAATCACTTTAATTCCAATTTTAGCAATCAAGTTTTTGAAAAATGCAGATAAAAAATCAGTTTGGGAACTTAAAATCAACCAATTTATGTTGGCATGGCTAAATCCTTTAAAAAATATTTACATAGATTGGATAAAAACGTTGATTCACAAGAAGAAAATAAGACCTTTTGCTGTTATGCCTCTTGTAATGTTGTTTGTTATAAGTTTAAAACTTATTCCTTTTACAGGAAGAGATTTAATGCCACCGATGGATACAGGAATTGTTAAGGCAAACGTTGTTTTTAACAGTAATACATCTATTTGGCAGGTAAATCAGGAGGTTAAAAAAATCCAAGATTATATTTACTCTCTTGGAAATGTAAAAAGAGTTTCTGTCGCAATAGGAACTGAACCGGGAGTTTTAACGATCAGCGGCGGAACACCTCAAACCGCATCATTTACAATAACATTTGTCAATAGATTTGAAAGAAAAGAAACAATATGGCAGCTTGAAGATAAAATAAGGGATTACATTCACACTTTACCTAATATAAAGTATGCTGATGTTTATGACTACGGAGCAACGGCTTTATCATCAATAAAAGCAAATCTTGATACAACTTTATACTCAGATAATCTCGAAGCTTTAAATAAAACAGGAGACGCGATTTTAGAAATAGCAAACAATACACCGGGGCTAAAATCAGCATCTAAAAGCTGGGACATGGATAAGATTGAGTATGAGTTTAAAATAGATAAACAAAAAACAGCTCTTTATAATACAACTCCTTACGATGTGGCTGTTCAAGTAAGTGCCGGCTTGCAAGGTCAGATCTCATCTGTTTTAACCATTCCAAATGAAACAGGATTTTTAATCAGAGTGATCCTCTCACCAGAACAAAGAAGCTATATAGACCAGTTTAAAAGCTACTTGATAAAAACTCCAAAAGGGTTTGTGCCGTTAGAAGCTCTTGGAGAGTTTACTCAAAAGGCAGAGCCGACAATAATCACAAGACAAGCTTTAGATTATACACAGGACGTTTATGGATACAGAGGCACAAATGCTATATCTCACATAATGGAAAACTTCCAGAAAGAGTTTGAAAAGTATGCAAAAAATCATCCAGGTTTTCCACTGCCTAACATAAAGATAGAGCAAACCGGGGATATCCAGCAGATGATGGACTCTATGGGAAGAATGTTTAAAGCTATTTTGATTGGATTGGTGATTTTATATTTAGTTTTAGCAGCAGTGTTTAAATCTTGGAAAGATCCGGTGGCAATTATGTTAGCAATTCCTCTTTCTATAATAGGTGGTTCATGGTCCTTACTGATTGCAGATAAACATATGTGTTTACCGGCTATTATGGGATTTATTCTCCTTGCCGGAATCATAGTTAAAAACTCAATTTTGATTATAGAGTTTATAAAAACATACAGAGAAAAAGGATACTCTAAGGAAGAGGCTATTTTAGAAAGCGTTAACATAAGAACAAGACCGGTTATGATGACTGCATTCGGGACAGCTGTTGGTATGATACCAATTGCGTTAGAATGGGCTATAGGACTTGAAAGACTTTCACCTCTTGCAGTGGTTGCTATAGGTGGTCTAATCGTTGGAACATTTTTAAGCTTAGTGTACGTGCCATTTTTCTATCACTTAATTGATAGAAGCGAAAAAAATGAAAAAAACAGCTAATACTTAGTCTAATAGCAGCACCATTAATAAACGCATACAGCATAACCTTAGAAGAAACCCTTAACATTGCTGAAAAAAACACTACAAAAATAAAACTATCAGATAAAGACATAGAAAAAGTAGAAGCACAGATAAAAGAAGCAAAAAGTAATATAATGCCACAAGCATCCATTACAGGCTCATACACAAGATGGGACCCAAACTATATAACAGGATTTACACCAAAAAACCAATACTCAGCAAAAGCAGGACTAACTCAAAAAATATTTGACTACCAAGTTTTTAATCTTATCAAAGTAGCAGAAAGTAATTTAGAACTACAAAAAGTAATAAAAGAAGATGTAAAACAGCAAGTAAAAGACACAGCAAGAAGACTATTTCTTACATCTTTAACATACAAAGAAATAATGAAAATAAAAGAAGAAAATCTAAAATATTGGCAAGAAAACTACAAATACGTAGAAGCAAAGTATAACGCAGGACTACTTGCAAAATATGACTTTGCCAGAGCATCATCACAGCTACAATCAGCAATAGCAGACTATGAAAACGCAAAAGCAAACTACGAAAAATCCATAGAAGACCTAAAAAGATTTCTAATGATAGAAAACATAACATCACCAGAAGGAAATTTAGAAAAACTAACATATGGCAGAGAAATAAACATAGAAAACAACACAGCACTGAAAGTAATAAACCAGCAAATAAAAGTAGCGCAACAGCAAATAGAATACCAAAAATCAGCAAACTATCCATCACTATCAGCATTTTTAAACTACCAAACAAACAACCAAGTAAAATATCCATCCACATCAGAAGTATGGAAAAAAGGCTACAACCTTGGATTATCATTAAACTGGACACTGTTTGACGGTTTTGCAAAAGACAGCAGAATACTACAAGCAAAGATAGACAAAACAAAAAACGAGATAACCTACCAAGACAAAATCATGGAATTAAAAACAACATTAAACAAAACATTGGCAGATATAAAAGCATTAGAACATCAGTTAAAAGCAAATGAAGAAAACTTAAAAGTAGCAAAAGAAGCACTTAGACTGTCAACAGAAAGATTTAAAGCAAACATAGCAAACACATTAGAAGTATTAGAATCAGAAAATAACTACCAATCAGCACAGCTGACCTACCTAAACACGCTTTATAACTACAATTTAAAAATATTTGATTTGATGAATCTTAATGGTGAGTGATAATTTATTTAAACTTTAATAAAGAAGGAAAGAAAATGCAAAAGCCAGCTGTTGATGAAATCTTAGGACTTATGGCAAAAAAATTAGACGGTGAAGAAAAAATACCAAAAGCAATACAGTATGCAAAAACTGTTGCTCCAGAACCTATCTACGATATAGCTTCCAGCTCAAAAAGTAGCGTAGGTGATTCAAACTCACCTTTTGATGCTAAACAAGCACTTTGATCTTTTTAGCTGTAGCATCAGCTGTGAAAGACACAGAATGTATAAAGACGCAGCTAAATATAGCTTTAAATATGGGGACGACAAAAGAAGAACTTATTGCTATAATCAAGATAGTAAAACATGCTGCACACTCAAGCATTATAGGTTATGCAGAAACCTATATTGGAAGCTTTATCGAAGTAAACTAAATCCGGAGTTTTCGTTTGGTCATACTACTTTAGCAACATTAATTTTGATGATTACTCAAAATAGCCACCCATACTATAATAATAAGTAGTATAGGAGGTAAAACTTAGTAGAATTACTACATATAGCATCATCAGAAGAAAAAGCAGAAGAATTTTTAAGAAAAAAAAGTATACTTAAAACATTTGACAGCTGTCCTTTCTGTAATGCTAAAAACATTGGTAAAGTCAGAAGAAACTTCTACATAAAAAAGAATGGAGTGTTAGAAAAGACAGTATCCTTGAAGATTTAAAGCTGCTTTCTCTAAATTCATGTGCC
>Ga0081479_110923_pt1 | contig 32369 bp, 46 predicted proteins | sample MamHotmetagenome_FD_70984 | JGI IMG/M metagenome (GOLD analysis project Ga0081479, IMG submission 70984) | Hot spring cone microbial streamer communities from Mammoth Hot Spring (Liberty Cap Streamers), Yellowstone National Park, USA - T=72 v2... | ecosystem: Environmental > Aquatic > Thermal...
ATGGTGCCAGAAACGTACTCCTGGGCAGAGATTGGGGCGCGATATGGCATTGACTTGTCTGACATCCCAGACACTAATCCGCACATCGAGCTTGGGATTACGCTATTTGAGCGATTATCGCCGGATGAGCAACGTGCGATTTTGGGGCCGGCTAAGTATGAGGCCTGGATCAACGGTGAGTTTGACCTGGCTGATATTGTGGGGCGTGCGTATTCGCGGGAGTGGGGATCGCATCGCTACGAGAAGAGCTTAAGAGAGCTTCTCAGGAAGGATTGAAACAAGATTAAGATTGTGCTATAATATACTCAGAATATTTTGCGTGGAGTGGAAAATGGACGAGAAGACTCAGGTAGTCACCGACGGCGCAACCCAGACGGTTGCACAATCCGACACCCAGGCGGTGGAGGAGCAAGAGCGTTTTGACGCTGAGTACGTGCGAAAATTACGCGCGGAAGCGGCTGAGTATCGCAAGCGGCTGCGAGAACTGGAGAGCAAGGTCAAAGCCGATGAAGAGGCGAAGTTGACCGAGCAAGAAAAACTCCAAAAGCGGCTTGCGGAACTGGAGCGCAAGGAAGCCGAGTACAAACAGATTCTCCAGGCAAGAACGCTGGAGTACGAGGTCAAGTTGCAAGCGTCCAAGCTGGGAGTGGTTGACCCGGATGCGGCTTACCGCCTGCTTGACCTCAAACAAATTGAGTTTGACGATGATGGCAGGCCGGTCAATCTTGAAAGGGTGCTCAAAGAACTGGTAGCGCAAAAGCCTTATCTCGTGGTTTCAGGTGGCATGCCATCTCCCACCAACCCGGCACAGGGACGCATCTCCGGTCAGCAGGTCTTCACGCGTTCGCAGCTGCGCGACCCGAAATTCTTCGCCGCCAACCGCGACGCCATTATGCAGGCATTGCGGGAGGGGCGCATCCTTGAAGATTGAGGTGAAAGATGGCAAATATTACTGCTACGACTGCAAGTGCGTTTATTCCAGAGGTCTGGGCGAATCGTGCGCTTGAGATTCTGCGCGCCAACATTGTGTTGGCGAAATTGGTGACAAAAGATACCGACGTGGCGACGTTTCAGGTCGGCGACGTGCTGCACATCCCCTACCCCGGCACGTTTACCGCCAATGACAAGGCGTCCAATACTGCAGTAACTCTGCAAACGCCATCTGGTGGCGCGGACATTTCCGTCACGCTGAACAAGCACAAGGAAGTATCTTTCCTAATCGAAGACCCGGCGCGCGCACAGGCGAATCAAGAGCTGATGGATCGCTATATCAGTGCGGGTGTGCAGGCGATTGCGCAGGCGATTGAGACCGACCTTTTTGCTCTCTACGCAGGGCTTTCCGCAACCGTTGGCACGAGTGGCACGGACATCAATGCCGCGACCATCCGCGCAGCGCGCAAGGCACTGAATGACAATCGGGTCCCGCTTGCTCCGCGCCACCTGGTGATTTCGCCGAAAGATGAAATCGCTCTGCTCGGCGATAACAATCTGGCGACCTATTTCGCCAATTCCCGACCCGAGGCGGTGGCGCAGGGCGCACTTGGCAATCTCTATGGCTTTACCATCTGGATGAGCCAACTCGTGCCGGTCGTTGCTGGCACGCCGAACTCCACAAAGAATTTGGCATTCCATCCTGATTTTGCCATCCTGGCCATGCGCGCCTTGCCGGAGCCACCTGCTGGTTCCGGGGCTCGCTCGGCTGCCCTGCGTGATCCGGAAAGTGGTCTGGTTGTTCGCGTGACCTCCGCTTACAATCCGACCTATCTCGGCGTGCAAGTGACGATTGACGTGCTCTACGGCGTTGCGATATTACGGAACGAAGCCGGGGTCGTAGTGCTGTCGTAATCCCCCAATTCAAGGGCGGCGGCAGAGTCCTCTCTTCTTCTCCTTGCTCACCGCCGCCCTACTCTGAAAATTGTATGGCGAAATATATTGTAAACAAATACGGCGTGACACACTCAATCCCCGATGATTGGCCGTTGCCTGATGGTAGCAGGCCGGCGACGGAAGAAGAGATTGCCGCTTGGTGGCGAGCGCAGGGCGTGGAGGTGAGCGATGGCGAGAGCCAGCATGAGCCAATTAATCAGCCTGGTGAGAGACCTCATCGGCGATCCCGCCGGAGCTAATCAGATTTTCACGGACGATCAAATCGAGCGGTCGCTTGACGTCCATCGCTGGGATTTGCGTTATGTTCCCCTCAAACCTTTTCCAACTGTTATCTCCGCCCATACTGAGTATTTGGACTGGTACAGTGATGAGCCATACTGGGAGGCGGACGCCACATTGTATGATAGCGACTACAACGTACTGGTTCCGGCTTCCAGCGATCCAATGCATGGCCGCTGGTCATTTGCGACGCATCAACCAGTTGTTCTGGCAAGTGGCAAAGTGTACGACCCCTATGGTGCGGCGGCAGACCTATTGCAAATGTGGGCCGGCCTTGTGGCAACAGAGTTTGACGTTTCTGCAGACGGCGCAACCATGACCCGCTCACAGAAGCGCTTGGCTTTGTTGGAGTTGGCTGCTCAATATCGTAAGCGGCAAAGGATTGTTACAGCCAAGCAGGAGCGTACAGATGCCTGGTGACTTGGACAAAATCCGCGCCGAACAAGCGAAACTCATGCCAGAGACGGTATACGTCCAACGGCTGACCCGTGTCTCTGATGCCGCTGGAGGTTGGACAGAGGTCTGGCAAACCGTTGCTACAACGAAGGGGCGCATTGCTACTCAGAGCGGCATCGAGACAAAGCGTGGTGGTGCGATTGTGACTGATATGTCAATCATCGTGACTTTGCCGCATGATACCGATTTGCGCCAAAGTGACCGATTGCAAATCGGCGGAAAGCAATATGAGATTGAAAGCATTCTTGAGCGCAGTGAAAAAACGGCACTGCGCGTCGTGGTGAAAAGTGTGAGGTGAAAGATGACTGAGATCTCCCCTGAGTTGATGTTTGTTATCGGCCTGATTGCCTCCGTGATTGTCTGGCTTGTGAAACTTGCCAGCAAACGCGGAAAGGCCATTCCGAGCGGCTGGCTGACTGCTGGTGTGTACGTTGTTTCTGCCATTCTGGCGTTCCTGTTTTCGCCTGTTAGCCTGCCGCCATTCCCGACATGGGGTGGTGACCTGGCTGAGTTTGTGCCTGTGTTGGTGGCATGGGCAGGCGAGTTGCTGGTACCGCTTTCGGCGTTTGTTGGATTTGCAACGCTTGTCTATAATGCACTGCTCAAAAAAGTCCTGGACAGTATTGCAGATAAACTCACGGTGAAAGGATAATTGTCATGGATGCGGTCGGGACTGAAAAACGCGCTGCGGGTGTGGCACTGCACCGTCAAATCACTGAGTTCGCGACCCGCATAGAGCAGGTAGCACACGATGTCGCCGAAATTAAGCAAATGCTTCGCGGAATCGAAGAGCGTGTCAGAGTACTTGAGACTCACGAGGCCGGAAGTCATCCACTTATGGAAAGTCGGATTGATGTCGCACTACGGAAGATCGAGGAACACGACCGGCGCATAAAAACACTCGAGGATATGGTGGTAAAACTGGATGATAACAACCGTTTGCTCTCGTGGCTCGGCGGCATACTTGGTTCGACAGTTATTGTCTGGCTGATAACACAAATCTTGCGGGCGATAACTGGATGAGTGCGCGAATTATCATCAAATACAACAACCTGCCCCGCATTGCAGCGCAACTGCCGGAAGTGGTATCTGCCATCATCCACAAGGCGGCATTTGATGTTGAGGCAAACGCGAAGGACATTGTACCCGTTGATACCGGGAAACTTAAAAATTCCATAACTTGCGAATTCCCATCGCAGACAATAGCCATCATCGCTCCGCACACGGACTATGCCATTTATGTCGAGATCGGCACGCGCCGTCAGCGGGCCAAACCCTACATGCGTCCGGCAGCCGAAAAGGTTGCGCCCGCATTCTTCGCCGCTATGCAGCGGCTGGAGGAACGGCTACAATGACCGTTCTTAATGCCGACCGTTGGCTGTATGACAAACTGACAACCGACAGCCAGTTATCGGCTGCGCTCGGCGGGCGTGTCTATGTGGACGTTGCACCACAAGGTGAGCAGTATCCGCTGGCGATATTGACCCTGGTAACAGCACAGCAAATTGGCAACCTGTTCGCTGACAGGGTGATGGATGCCGAGACCTGGCAGGTGGCTGTCTGGACAGATAAGCCGAGCTATATGGCCATCGAGCCAATTGCAGACCGTATCCGTGAAATCCTGCATAAAGCAAGCGGAACGGGCGTACTGGCAGCGATATATCAGGAGCAACGACGGATAGCGGAGCAGGATGGTGATAAGGAGTACAAGGCAATCATCCTGGAATTCAAAATCTTTACTCAGTAGGAGTGTCAAATGGCAGAAAAAGCATCTATTTTCCAAACTGTACAAATCGGCATTGAATCCACGCCGGGGACGGCAGTGCCTGCTAACCGCAAGCTGACATCGCTTTCAATCATTCCGGCCATCAAGACGGATAGCAAGACGCTTAAACCAATTGGTAGCAAATATCCATCGCTGGCGGTCGTGAACAAGGAATGGGTGGAAGCAAAAGTTGAGGCCGAACAGTTGACGTATAACGAGATTTTGTATCCACTCGTGTCGCTACTGAGCCAGCCAACACCGGTACAGCAAGGCACTACTACGGCTTACAAGTGGACGTTCACCAGCAATTCATTTGGCGAGGATGCCGGAAAAACGCTCACGGTTGAACAGGGTGACGCATTAACTGCATGGCGTTCTGCCGGCGTAAAGGTCAAGGGGCTGGAATTTACGTTCAAACGTGACGAAGTCTCGGTATCCGGCGACGCAATCGGGCAGCCGCTTGAAACCGGCATCGCCATGACCGCAAACCCAACCAGTATGACACCGAAACCGGTACTGCCCGTCCATCTCAGCTTATATATGGCAGACAGTCTTGCCGGCTTAGACAGTGCACAGCCGCTGACACGCGGTTTCTCGCTGACATGGGGGTTAACCGATAAAAACACGCTGGCATGGCCAATCGGGCAAAAACCGGTGCTGATTGAGAGTGAGCCAAAACTGGAGGCGAAAATCTCGCTTGCTACTGATGCAATTGGGCTTGGGCTGATTACGCAGATGCGCAACGCGGCCAAAAAGTGGTTTCGCATCAAGGCAGTTGGAGACGCAATCGAGGGTACATACAATCACACTTTTCAGATTGACTTCGTGGCAAATATCACAGAAGCGGGCGAATTTTCGGATAGCGATGGCATCTACTTAGTGGAGTGGACGCTTGTTGGCGTCCATGATTCTGCCTGGGGCAAGGCGTTTGAGATTAACGTCATTACAGATGTCCAAACGCTATAGGAGAGTATATGGCAATCCGACTAAGTGATCTGACAAAAGAGACGCGCAAGGTGTCCGTGAACGTTGGCGCATCCGAACCGCTGGAAATCGAATACCGCACTCGTGCCTATACACCGGAATTGGAAGAATCCATCGTTGGCGCACAGGAGCGGCCCGCAGCGGCACTGGCGCAAGTACTTGGAAAACTTATCGTTGCCTGGAATCTCGTTGATGATGATGGCAAGCCCTACCCGCTTGACGCTGTGCATCTCAGTAAGTTGCCTGTACAGGTAATGCTCTTAATATTCCAGACTGTCGCCGAGGACATGCGCCCAAACCCGCAGACCGCCGGGAATTAAAGCGATGGCTAATTTCCGGCGGCAAAGTTGGTCAATGCCCAGATTGGTATAGGATTATCCGCGCGGCGCGCTATCTTGGCGTCCCCCCGTGGGAGATGATGGCGCAACCAGTGTGGTGGATGGAGATTGCTCTAATTGCTGAAGAGGCAGAAGCGGAGATGATGAAGCATGCCAATTCGAGCGGCTGAACTGCAGGTGGTAATTGGTGCGGATGTGAATGCTGCCGTACAGGGCATCCGTGGGGCGATGGGACAAATCCAGCAAGCCGGAATGACTGCACTTGGAGTATTTACTGGCAATCTGCTCTATGGTGCGGTGCAGCAGGCCGGCCAGGCACTCATTGGCTTGGGACAGGATGCTCTACAATCCACAGTTAGTTGGGAACGGTTACGCTTTTCGATTGAATCGCTAATGGCCAGCGAGTTGCGGGCGAAAGATTCGACATTATCAGTGGCCGATGCACTTAATCTGGCCAAAGGACAGGCCGCTGATACGCTTAAATGGATTCAGGATTTGGCTATCATCTCGCCGTTTCCGACGGAAGTAGTTGCACAAGTTTTTCAGATGCAAATGCGCATGGGCCAAACAAGCGACCAGGCCAAAACGCTGACGAAAGCTTTGCTGGATATGGGCGCGGCGACTGGCCTGAGCGGCGAAAATCTGTACGGTGCAGGCCTGGCCCTATCACAAATCGGCGGGAGCGCAAAGCTCTCCGCTCAGGATCTGCATCAATTGATAAATGCCGGGATTCCGGTAAATGAAATTTTGCAAGAAATGGGAATTACGTGGGACCAACTCGGGAAAAAAGCGGTATCAGGCCAGGCATTTATAGACGCTTTTATTAAAAAAGCGGGTGAATTTTCCGGGTCTGTTGACCGCATGCAAGGTTCGTGGTCTGCGATGCTTGGCGCACTGAGTGACGCGAAGGACGTTGGCTTGCGGGAATTGTTCGCAGGCGTGTTTACGGCGTTGCAGCCGGTGGTACAGCAATTCTCAGATTGGCTGCTTGGCCCAGGAATGGAAAAGTTGAGGCAACTCGGTGCTGATTTGGGGATGCTTGCTGTTCGGCTCATTGCAATTGGCAAGGCACTATTTACGTCAGGGGCTTTTTCCCAGCAATTTAATGTCGCGCTTGGGCGCCTCTCGCCAACGCTACGCGAAATCTGGGAAAAAATCTCGCCATTCATTCAGCAGGGATTGGCTTGGATTTCGGAGCACAAGCAAGAGGTTATTGCTGCGCTGACCGGTATGGCGATAGCATTTGGTGCATTAACCATCATCGGGGCGATTTCGGGGCTGATTACTGCGTTGGCCAATCCTATCACGCTAATCATTGCACTGGCAGGTTTGCTGGCAGTGGCATGGCAAAAGGACTGGGGTGGGATCCAGAGGAAGACAGCAGCGGTATGGGCATGGCTTAAACAAACATTTATACAGGTGACATCGTGGATAAGAATCAATATCCCAACTGTGCTGAAGACGTTGAAAAAGACATGGGATACCATCTGGGAAGGTATCCAATCGGTTGTCTCTACGGTGCTATCAGCAATAGCAAGCGTTATGCGGGCGTGGCAGACGGCAATGAAGGGTGACTGGCGTGCGTTTGGGACGCACTTACAGCGAACCTGGGACGCCGTCTGGGGAAGTATCCAGGCAGTCGTTTCAGCGGTACTGTCAGTGATGATGAGCATTATGCGTGCATGGCAAGCCGCGATGAAGGGCGACTGGCGTACATTTGGGGTATACCTACTGCAGGCTTGGGATGCCGCCTGGGAAGGTATCCACACGGTCGTCTCGGCGATGCTGTCAGCAATAATGAGCATTGTGCAAGGATGGCAAGCTACATTACAGGGTGGCTGGTATGCATTTGGTGCATATTTACAGCAGGTGTGGAATAACGCGTGGAATTCGCTGGCACAGATTGTTAGCAATGCATGGGCGACGGTCAAGAATGCAGTAGAAAATCTAATAACAAACATTATCACATTTTTCATGGAAACCAACTGGATAGAGCTTGGTGAAAGTATCATTAACGGCATAATAAATGGAATTCTAAGCAATATAGAGGCACTCATAGATGCCATATTAGATGCGGTACAAGCAATGTGGGATGCTGTAACGGATTTTTTGGGAATCGAATCGCCGTCTAAATTGTTTCGTGATGAAATCGCTGGGAATATCATGGAAGGATGGGCGCAGGGTATCCGGGCGCATATCCCGCGATTAGAAACAACAATGATTTACACGGCTAAACACATGACGTTTGCGGCTCAGCCTGCACAACCGACACGGGCAACTGGGACTGAAATGAGTGCAATTACATTCTATGCTCCAGTGACATTCCGCGTCGAAAATGAACAGACGATGAGAAATATATTAAAGGAGCTACGAAAATGATTTGGAAAATTAAATCCTTCGACGGATATGTGTTTGGCAATGCATTTCTCGCGGCTGAAGACAATCCGTTGTTACAACCCGCGGTAAGCAGTAGGATGATAAAACGCGGTGCAGTTGTCGCGCCTGCGCCGGGCGGAATGACACGAGAAGGCGATTACTTGATTGTTAGCGTGGTGGGCCTGAATGAGATTAGCCGCGAGGCGATGATTAATGCAATTGACGTAACTAATCCAAATTTGCGCGAGTTGATAGGCACTGACGATAACAATGTGGATTGGTATGTTATGGCGCGCCCGATACGGCATGTATACGACAGAGGCCGCGATGTCCTGACGTTTGAGGTACCGGACAGGATATGGCGGCGCAAAAATAGCAGTAGCGTATCGTGGAAGGTGACGGCAAGTGGGCAGAGCCATACACTGGCAATTGGCGGCAATCGTCCGGCCCAACCGGTCATCAGTATTACGCCCCGCAGGGCAAAAGCGGGTGGTTTTGCATATGCACGCTGGATACTGGCTTATAATCCAACCAGCAATGTCATGCTAAATTATCCATTACACATCTGTAATGCCAATCTGGATACGGCAGCGCTGGTCAGAGCAGGCAAATGCCAGGCAGATGGCGATGACATCTGGGTTATTGTAGATGGTCATCCGGTAAGTCGCTGGCTGGTTGGTATGAACACAACCACCACAAGTGTTATTGCGACAATCAGCTTTGCGCCAAAAATCGAAATGACACTTGATACTGCCATTGCTGGCAGTGGAACGGTCAGTGAAATTGTGCTTGAGAAAACAAATGCTAATGCTGCCGCGCTAAAACGGTTAGCGGCAGTACGGAACAAAATGGTGCTGATTGACAACGAGGTCTTTACGTTTAGCGGTGTAGACAAGGCCAATTACAAATTAACTGGCGTAACACGGGCACAGCGTGGGACATCAATGGCATCTCACGCAGTAGGAGCGATTGTTCGCTGGATACAGCATGACATCTGGCTAGTATACGGCAATAGCACCATGAGGGCACCGGAAGAAGACATAGCGAAAAAACCGATTTGGAATCTATCAGCATCTACTGCGACATCATGGAGCTATACTCAGTATTATGATGCGGATTATCCCACACGGCCAGGGACGTGGACGCCATCTGTTATACAGAGTACAGGGGGGAAAAGCCGTTGGTACGGCGGAGATAAGGGAGCAGACGCCGAGCCGGCTACGCATATGGGGATGCAAGCAAAAGCATACCAGGTGGGAAATACGTGGAAATCGGAGACTGCGCAGTTAGAGTGGCGATTTTACCATCCTGGCGGAGTGACCGCTGTCAGCGCGACTGGGAAGAAATACAAAAAATTGGCGAGTTTTGGCGCAATTGCAGGATTGCAGAAGAAGAATACCAATGCATTTACAACAGTCTGGACGGAAACAGCTCCGGGGATGTCTGCTGTGTGGACGCCGTTTGCACGGCCAAATGTCTCACTGGGCGGGACATTTACGGCATTACGATTTTATTTTCAGTGCACATTGGCGGCGGCGGCGCACAATGAGGCGGATTTGCAAATTGATACACTTACGCTTACATTGGACAGCTCGAAAATCCCGCAGGTGACAGTAGGAGTTGAGACTGATAATTATTGGATGGATACGATACTGCGTGTGCGCGAGACGGGCGATGAAATCCGGCTGAGGGGCATATGCCCGATTAATAAGACGCTGATAGTGGATTGTGAGAACAAAACCGTAACATTGGATGGCGAAAATGCATTTGGATTTTTATCGCTTAACAGCGCGCGGAGTGCGTGGCTGGATTTACCCCCCGGTACGGCAACACTGATAATGAGAGATAATGGCATTACAGACGTAGATATTACTGTCGAGTGGGAAGACCGACAGGTATGAGCAGAATTCTCGTTTTTGACCGCTTCGGTACGGCCTTAGATGAACTGGATGCGCTTACAAAGCGCAGTTGGTTGTTGTGTGGTGAGGGCATGTGTACGTTCCGTATGGCAACGAGCGATCCGAAGTGCACAGAGACGCTCTTGCAATTCGGGAATTTTCTGCTCATCCAGGATGATGAGCTCCCCGACTGGTGCGGTGTCATTGAGCCAGATCGCAATTGGGGATACGGCTGGGTAGAGGTGCGCGCCTATACGGTTGAGCGGCTGCTGGCAAATTGCGGCACGCCGATTCGGAAAATCACGGGAAGCGCAGGGGCAATTTTTGCGCAGCTTATCAGCATCTATAATCAACAAGCGTCTATGCCGTTTGTGCTTGGAACGGTATATCGCGGAGGGCCGCAACGCGAGGAAACGCTGGGTGACAGTGTGTATGAGCATCTCAAGCGGGTATGTGAGAGAAGCGGAAATTACTGGCGGTTTGTGCCAGGCATTAAAAACGGCCAGCTGATTATTAGAGCTGAGTGGCTTGAGTCGCTGGGAGAAAATAACAATCAATTATTGGCGGAAGGACTGAATCTGGCTTTGGAGGAGCCGCTTATGACCGAGTACGGCCCCATCTGGAATGTCGTCACAGGGCTGGGAGACGCATCTACAACAGGAAGCAGACTGAGCGTCACGGTGGAGGACGCGGAGAGCATAAACAAATTCGGACGGCGGAGTACATCCATCGTCTTTTCGGGCAATACCACGTTCCCCGCCCTGGAGCAGAACGCGCGCGAGTATCTGCGGCGATACTCGCAACCGCTGAAACAGGTGACGGCAAAAATTGTTCGCAACGGAGATGTTTTCCAAAACTTACGAATCGGTGACTGGTATCAGGTGTCATTGTCCAGTGCTGGATTTACCGCCGGCATGCTGGGCTATCAGGCAACCATGCGGCTGATTGGTATGGAGCGGGATGACGAGACGGATACAGTGGATGCAGTAATGATGGAGGAGGCATGACATGAGCGCACTGGATATGGCCATACCTGGCAACATTTTGGAGCGGCTGGAACGACTGGAAGCGGCTGTGCGCGCATTGCAAATGCGCAACGTCGAGGCGGTATCTATTGACGAGATAGCAGCAGATTTGGGAGAGATAGCAGTTGGGAGCATCATTAATTTATCCTCAACAGCGATGATGACGAAAAATGTTATCAGAGACGGTGAGACGCTGTACATTCCTGCGGACTATGTCTATATTGTTCCGCTTCGGATACAAGTTGACGGCGACCTTGAAATTGACGGAGAGGTGATGGTGCTATGAGCATTAATATTCCCATCAACACTGGAGATGTTGATGAGCCCGCGAGCGGACGTCTGATAATCTATGCAAAATCGGATGGGTTGTATATCCGCAGAGCAGGTGATCCGACGGGACTGCGTCTACGGCTGGGCGCAGACGACACCATGTCATCGCAATTGCTCAACAATAGTACATTAACGCTGAGATATGGTAACGTTGTAATCTGGGATAGCACAGCGGATGCAGCGGTAAAATTAACCAATATAAAGGGCGATTACCGTGTAGCGGGAGTGGTCAACGCGCCGGCAATTGGGCCGGGCAGTATTGGCGGGGTAATGACACAGGCTGGAGAGATTGTAGATGTCTTGTGTGACACGGAGGCTGTCGCGCGCGGAATGTTCTTGGTTACAAGCACGGTGCCTGGACGCGCGACCGCAAACGGCTATTGGAGGACGGATAATGCATTTGCGATTGCCTTAAGTGCAAAAGCAGCAGGTAGTGAGGGGATGGTACGGGCAGTGTTAATGCAGGGATTGCGGACGATAATTGTGGGCAATGCGGGTTGGGCGTTGGGCGGTTCCACCGGCGAGATAACAAACAATTCACAAAAATTGACATTTGCCAACGAGACTTGGGTATCAGTCTCGGCGGCAGCAATGCCAATAGCTCTGATAGCGCAGGCTGGACTGGGATATGGGATAACGGCTGGCTATTCAATTGGGGGCACTGACAATACGAATAATTATGCGACAGCATATAAGCTCAATCTGGCAAGCGAAACAATCGGCACGGCAAGTGGGGCAAATCTTGGAACAGCGCGTAGAGGTTTGCGCTATGGACATAATGCAACCAACAAGGGATGGGTAGTTGGCGGATATACCAACGCAAACGTTAGCATAACGGATAAGATTACATTTGCAACAGATTTACGGAGCGCAGGCGCAGATTTGAGTGTATTAGATGCGCGTCGGGTTGGTGTAGGAGACGGAACACAGATTTTTACGGTAGGTTCGGCGGAGCCAACTAACCGCATTTTGGTTGGAACGGAGACAATCTCAGCCTACACAGACGCTAATATCACAGTATCACTGAATTATTGCTCGATGGCATTCCCTGCCAGAAACGGCTACTATGTACAGGGGACAAGCGGTGCAAAAATCAATTTCGCGAGCGGAATTGGGAGCAGAGGCCCGGGAACGGCGGGAGTGCATAATATAGCCAATGGGATAACGAATGGAATAGCAATTGGATATGTAGCAGGGAATGATGCCGCTCCGATGGGCACAACAGAGAGATTCAACCCGGCAACAGAGATATTCTCAGCTTCAGGAACGATGAGCGCAGGAAAATATAATGCGGCGGTATTCAGCGTAGGAGCATATTGATAGGAGGTTGCGATGGATGACATTACGCAAGCACTTGAGCAAGCACTGAGTGAGATTGACGAATTCGCTCAGCCGCGCTCGGATTTCGCGCTGGCGCACTTTGTGGTGGCACAGCACGATTTGCCGGCGCGCCAACGAAAACAGGTATTGGATGAATTGCAAGTGCTACTGTATGCGATCTATGACTTGCGTGATAAGCGCGAATTGGCAGAAATTGAATTAGAAGAATTGGAAGCGGCGCAAACCGATAATGATTTCGTGCGACGGCGCAATGATGTTCGGAAGAGGCAATTACGGCGTGAGATTTGGAACATTAATTTTGCCCTGCGCGGGCGCGAGCGGGAGGCGATGACGCTCCTGCGATTGCTGGAACAGATGCCGAAGTACACGCGAGAGGAGTTTGAGAGTCAAGAGGCTGAGTATTGGCGGCGACGGCTGACGCGCCAATGGCAGGAATTACAGTTGGGCGGTGGGGGGAATCTATCCAGTTTGTTGGGTATGGCTACAATGCCCGGACAGGCGATGCCGATGATAGCCGGGCAGGAAAATTTGATGAGATTGATTGATATGAGCGATGCTAAAAAATTAGAGGAAGGTGAAAAATGAAGATTGCGATTGTCACGCTTCTACAGGTCGCCTATGCAATGTTAACGCAGGAGGTGGTAGATGCAAAAAAACATGGATACGACGAAGAGGTATCACGGCTACTGACGGCGCAAGCGGCGTTGCACGGCGTGATTGCTGCGCTGACGGCACAGACAGATAAGGAGGTGGATGATGCTGTCGAAAGAATAGAGCGGAGGCTGAAGGAAAGACTCCAAACAGTACGGGCAGATATGGAAAAGATGTCGCCTGACAGATGACGGTAGTCAACAAAATGCCAACAGCCCTACCCCGCTATTGGGGCAGGGGTTTAAGACTGCACTCAGTATGGGGGAAGAAGAAATGCAAAGCAGTGGCTCCTCCCTTGTTGCGTTACTTGCAACATGTGCACAGTATCAGGGTGGGGCGTGCAACCCGAAATACAGGGAAGCACGCCCCTAAGAACAAGCCTAAATTCCCAATTTGCTGAGTGCTTCCGCGAGCCGCTCCGCCGCCGGCCCAACACCTTCGGCGGATTGATATGCTTCAGCCAGTTGGCTGGCAAGCTCACGGAGCGCGGCTAAAACTTCAGACATCTCGACTTTTTCAGTTACCACGCCCAGGCCGGCGCAGTCGGGGCACGTAGTCTCCTCGCTGGCCGGCAGGTCGGCTGCCCAGACTGGCTCTTCGCCAGGAGTTGGCAGTCTGCCGTACTCCTGCTTGAACGCCAACGCCCATCTCCAGTACTCAGCCCAGATTGGGGGTTGGACGACCCCCTCACCTTTGCAGGTGGGGCAGGTTGTTTCTTTTACAATGTAAATGGTCATTCTGTCCTCCTTTTGCTGGAACGCTTAGGGCGCCCGCCGCGTTTGCCATTCTCGGCGGATGCTCGTGCCTTGCGGGGGCTTTTAATCCTGCCGAGTGTCGCGGCGGCGACGCTGACGGGAATTGGGAATAGGGAAGCAGCGGTACCAATCCACTGCTTTAGTAGCTCAAGCTCGTCCGGGGTAACCTGAACAACCTGATACCCCATCAAGAGCCATGACTCGATATCGAGCGGCATCCCGTCCTCCAAGACAACAACAGGTTGGTTGTAACTGGAGGATGGATGCGCTGTTGTTATAGTTGCTTGGATTGTATGGCGATTGCCGTCGCCGAGAATATCAACATAAGAGAGTATCATTGTTTTCTCCTTTCTGCCCCTTTGGCCGGGGCAGGGTATTAGAATCTGGTGGTTCTTCTGCCCACCTGGCTGCTTGCCATCTTGCGATGGCGAGCAGATGCTGGACAGAATCAATCCAGGATCACACTCTTGCAATATGGACAGATAGTGTGATCCTCTGCTTTTTCAATACTGTGTCCGCACTCTGGGCACAATGGGGGTACCTCCACTCCCTCATCCTGGACAAGAACGTAAATGCCATTCTTGCCCAGGGGACGATATCCGCTGTGGCTAATGCCATCGCCATCCCACACCTCCACGACTGCATATGGAGTTTTGGGTTTCAGCAGATAGCTCGCCACCCAACGGAATCCGTTGTCCCTATCACTGCCGGCGATTTTGAGCGCCTCAATTTTTCCTTCGACTACTCGCCAGCCGGCACTAAAACCGCCAGAGCCAAAATATTGATGGCCATTGCGGCAAACCAGCTCTTTTACCTTTTGCATTTTTACTTCCTGCCCCTGTTAGGCCGGGGCCAGCCGTTAGGATTTTGGGGGCAATCCTGCCCACCTGACCGCCCACCAGGCGACTGGTGGGCGGATGCTGGGCGGGATAGCTATTTACCCTCTTTGGCAGTGGCGCGTTCCCGCGCCTTAATGTACTCTTCGAGTTCTCGAAGAGTATAAAACCTTAAAATGTGATTCTGATGCGGGTAAGACCTATCGGGGTGTACGTGGTAGGAGGGTTTTGCCCCCCATCCATCCTCCGGCAGGACGGTCTTGGCAGAGGTGACCGCCCAGGACATCCCTAACTTCCACAGACGTTTCGACAATGAATCTTTTTTGGACATGTCTCTCTCCTTTCTCCCCCTGTAAGGCCGGGGGTCGCCGTATGGATTTTGGGGGCGATTCTGCCCACCTGACTGCCCACCAGGTGCCTGATGGGCAGATGCTGGGCGGAATCAATGCCAGGGATCGTATAAGAGTCGCCCGTCTTTGGGGACATAAAGGGTACCGGGGTAATAGAAGTACTTCACATGGACGCCCCAGCCATCTTTGTACCTCCGTACTGAGTATTCCGGGCGGGAGTACTCGCCATGATTCAGATAATACGTCCCGGTACGCCGGAATACACCCGGTCGTTGCGCCGATTCTACCAATTGCGGGATAGAACGGAGGTAATCCAGTGCTTCTTTCTTCGTGCGGAAGGATAAGGTTTTCATTTTTAGTCTCCTTTCTTGGGTTTGGATTGGATCTGATTCTGCCTACATTATACCCAACGTTAGGTTTCTGTCAAGTGACGATTGTCATATGTTTTATATGACATTCGTCACCCATTCCTGTATTTGAGTCCAGGCGAACCATTTTCCCCTGACAGAAGTATCAGGACTGGAACAGTACCTTATCAATTGAATTTCAAGCGGTTTAGGTGACAGCCCCCCTACTTAGTGCGGGGGCTTGGTAAAATCTTAGAATTAGATGATAATTTTCTCCCAACCCTTGACGGTCGCCGGGATAGAAATTTATCATTAAAGTATCTGCAATTTGTGCGAGAAAGGAGGCCAAATGGGAAAACCTACATTGCAATTTCACCTCGTGCGTGATGGCGAGCGGTCATTCGCGATTATCGCGACACTCGCCGGGTGGTTGGTGGATCGAGTCGAGGCTCCCACTCTGGAGGAGGCCGAGCAGATTGCTCGGCAGAGAATAAGGGAGCTTGAGGAAGCAATTAGTAAGGAAAAGGAGGAACTATGAGCAAAGTCTTAAAACGTATTTCTACGTACCTCTTTGGCGCATTTGGCATTGCGGTTTTTGGATTGGTCATCAGCCTGACCTATTCCGCTCTGGCAGTAATTTTCCCCGCTGATCTCATAAACCACATCTGGGGACTTGTGCTTTTTGACATCTCGGCGGTTGCCTGGGGACTGGCCTATGTCTATTTGAGCGAGACAATAGCACAGTACGCAATCGCCGCACTTGGATTTTTGACTGGCTTTGGTGGCACAATCATCATGATTGCCGCGGCTGTGCTGATGTCGAGTGGTCTGGCTGCAGGCGCAGACATCTCGCGCTGGATAAGCTACGGCTTTATCGTTGTTGCCGTCGTCCACCTCATCTTGCTCTATGCTCACCAGGCTGCCAAACCAGCCGTCCATGAGCAGATCGAGGTTGGCGTTGCACGCGGTGGGATTGTCAGTACGGCGATTCGCCAAGCCGTGACTGAGCTGGAACAGCAGCAAGAGGAACTGGCGCGTGCAATCTATGGCGAGATCGTCAATCGCGTCAAGCGGGAGCTTGGGCTTGATGGCACGTCTGCTCCGCGCATGCGATTAGCCATCCCACCGCCTCCGCCGCACATCATAGCCCCCGCCACTCCTGCGCCTCCCGCGTCCATGATGCCATCTGTACAGCGTCCAATTGTGCCACGCGCGAGTGATGATGGCAATAAGCCATCGCCTTCAGGTGACGGAAAAAACTGAGTAGCTCGCCGGCGGTGCGTACGCGCCCTCGCGCTGCCGGCGAGCTGGCACCGAATGAATTAGTGGCGTGGCTGAACGAACTTTCCGCCTCCGCCACTAACCGTGCCACTAACGCCGCCACTAACGCCACTAACGGCAAAACTGCCGGCATGTGGCTGGAGATTGTAAAGGTCAAGGGTCGCCTTTACGTTCGCATTATGCGATGGCGACCGGGCAAGGGGAAGGAATTTGTCAAATATCTGGGTGCATTGAAGACAGTCAAAGAGCAAGGAGGTTATTATGCAGCCGAAGCGGAGCGGCTTGAGCGCAAGAGACTTGCAAGAGCTGGCCGAGAGGCTTGCATTGATGCTTAATCATGCAGGAGCATTCCCGGTCAGTGGAGTAACAGTAATTGAAGGATTTTTAATTTTCGCCGTAAAAATCCCCGGGCACTCCTTGAATTATGACAGGACGTCCAGGGTGTTATTGCTTGATGGAAAGGATGTGACGCTGTGGGCAGAACAAGAATCGCAATCATCTTGAGTACCATTGTGTTAGTGGCATGCCTGCCGCTTAACCGCGCCACTAACTACGCCACTAACTACGCCACTAACTCTGCTACGCCACTAACACCGACAGCAACTAACGCCACTAACTCTGCTGTGCTACTTACGCGCGCCACTAACATTTGTATTGTGACAGCCTGGTGGCTCAACGTGCGCTCAGGGCCTGGAATCGAGTATCAAGCGATTGGCCATTATGAGCGCGGTGAGACTGTTATCATCCTGCGTGAGGCTCACGCAAAAGATAATGGAAAATGGGGACACACGGGCAAAGGATGGATTAATTTGCGATTTGTTGATTGCCGGCCAGATGTCCCCCTTATAGAGGCCGGCCATTAGACGTTGCTTACAGCGCGTCGATACCCATGCGCACAGCGGCTTGGATGGACACGTTGCGGACAAGTATGTCATTGTCCTTAATACCGAGGATAATAATCTGTTTGGCAGGCGCACCAATGCGTTCCGCCGCCTCTATCGCGCTTATGCGGCACGATGGGGAATCGCAGCATCGCAGCACGTGTTCCAAAATATGGAGCGCTGGTTCACCGATGAAACCGGCGGCTTTTACAGCCGCCACCTGCAAGCGGTGGTCAGGCGACGGCTGCAATAGGGCGCGCTCCAGGATAGGTAGTGCGCGGACACCAAAATAGCCCGCGAACTCCACTGCTAAAGCAGCATTATAAATGCTGGCAGTCTGTTGCTGAACAATCTGGAAGGCCTCTTCCTCGCCCTCCAGGTGGTAGCATCCGATAACGGACGCTGCCCACAGTAACGTCCTTTCGGTCTGGGGATACCCCTGGCGATAGGCCGCCATGATTAACTCGGCTGCCTGGCGCATCCCATCTGCGTCGTCTACCTTCCACGGGCCGGCGACGACCGTGTAGCCTGAGGCATCCCAGCCGCCAACATATATTTTACAGTCTCCGACTGGAGAGACAAGGAGGATGTAATCCTCCCTCATTCTTTCACTTCGCTCATCCTCCCCCCAATCGTCCGCCTCGCCCCACAAGTCCGCGGGGTCCCACAAGGAGGCTGATCCTCGAAGCGGAGCATTAAGGACATAATGTCCTTGCTCGTCCTGCGTCAAGAACGAGCCAGCCTTCCAAGAGTACATCGCCCCCTCCCTGTCTTGCACGACATCAAAAGCTAAATATTCCATGTTTTTTCTCCTTTCTCCCCCTGTCAGGCCGGGGGCCGCCGTATAGATTTTGGGGCGATTCTGCCCACCTGACTACCCACCACCTTGCGGTGATGGGCAGATGCTGGACAGAATCAATGCCAGGGATCGTATAAGAGTCGCCCATCTTTGGGGGCATAAAAGGTGCCGGGGTAGTAGAAGTATGCCACGTGGATCCCCCAGCCATCTTTATAGCGACGTACTGAGTATTCGGGGGAGGAGTACTCGCCGTGATGCAGACAATATACCCCGGCGGGCCAAAATACACCCGGTCGTTTCGTTGATTCCTCCAACTCCGGAATGGAGCGGAGATAGTTCAGTGCTTCGGATTTGGTACGGAAAGTCAGGGTTTTCATGGTTGGTCTCCTTTCTTTGTTAGGATTGAATTCTACCCAAATTATACCTATCGTTAGGTTTGTGTCAAGTGACGATTGTCATATGTTTATATGACATTCGTCACCTGTTTATGCATTGACAAATCTGTACAATCCGTTATAATGTTGCCAGTTGATAGTGATTGGTAAATTCTTTCGCAGGAGGTCGTATGCAGGTAAACGTAAATTTATTAGACGAGGATGTCCGAATGCTGGATCAGATGATGGCAGAGGACGCATACGTCAATCGGTCGGCGTGGGTACGGCGACTCATCCGCCAAGAGTGGGCTCGGCGGTATAGCAAGCCGAACCCGGCTATTAGCGTAGCGGACGCAACAACAGCGGCAAGGGCTATTAAGGGGGAAAACGCATGATTACCATGACCCGTACTGAGTACCTGCGAGCGCTCACCGCCCGCTTTGGCTATCACGCCAGAATCCCAGCGGAATTTATGACCGCTGGAGAATTGCTGGAAATCCTTGAAGAAATGGAGGCGCTAAAACATGGGCTTGCTGCACAGGATCATGACAGGAACAACCACCGTACGGGATGCGTACCTGACAGTGGCAATCATCGTGATTGCGTTGATTGCCGGTGTACTGTTGGGACTGCTGATGAGATAACGGAATAACCGTAAAACCGCCACAAAAGGCGGCATTCCCCAAAAAAGGAGATGAAGCAATGGTAGCAAACCAACCCACTTACGACCCCTGGGCGGAAGCGAACAATCCGCCCGAACCCGCATACCAGAATTATCTCTGGGGCCGGGTAACCATCAACGCCTGGCCGTGCGCTTTGGTTAAGGGCAGGGGGAAAGTCCCGTATGACCCGCGAGAGCATGGAGACAATCGCCAGACGGCAATTGACGTCATGATTGACGCTCTGCCAGAGATGCAAATCAACAACGATAATGTTCTGAAACGCACCACTCTGGCAACCAGCAAAGACTGGCGTACAATTATCAAGCCGTCCATCAACGCGCTGGGATATGCCGACGTGCGGGAAATCGTCGGCAAATGGGTAAAAGTCGAAATTGTGCGCACAGGTCGCACATACTATAAAGATGGCGAAGAGAAGCATGAGACAACCTTTAAGTTCATCAAAGTCTTCGCCGACGAGGCGGCCTGCCGCGCCGACTTCCTGGCGGCTACCGAAGCGGATGATGACCAGGCTAACGAGATTTCGTTCGCGCCCTCTGTCCCGGTTGCCGCTCCTTCCCCTAATGACGAGGAGCGGAAAGCCGCCTGGGCATTTGCGCAGGCCGCGTTGCAGTCAAAGACCGCAAACTGCCAAACGTATGAGGAGGTATTGGCGCGAGTGCCCGAGGCCCTGGCGATGTACCCGCAGGTGGCAAAATTTTTCACCCCTGACAGCCCGGAGGTCGCTAATTGGCTGGCGGACTGGCGGGCAAAACACGCGCAAGAAATACTGTTTTAGGAGGTCAAAATGTCTGACACAACCTTACTCGCCTCCAATCATTCTACGTCCTTGCATTTCGTCCCGCCTTGCCCAGACGATGAAATGCCTGAGGCAGAAAAAGAGCGTTTGTTCGAGGAGCTTTGCGCTCGCATTGACGCCGGTGAATTTGACCCGGAGCGCGAAATTCTGATATAGGGTGTTGGCTCAGGCTGTGCCAGCCTGCCTGCGAGTCTCCTCCTTCGTGTAGGGGCGGGGGGAATTGCTCCCCCGCCCCGAAAGGGAAAGGCTATGAACAAGCTAAATGCCATCCTAATCGACAGCAAAGAGCCCGCTTGGGTACAGAAACTGGATTTCGGCGTGCCCAAAATGATTGGGCCATGCGAGGCCGGCGACGCTTGGGCAATTACGTCCGACGGTTACACACTTATCATCGAGCGCAAAACTCCGGATGACTTCCTGCAAAGTCTGAAAGATGGACGGCTGTTCGAGCAAGTAAAGCGTCTCGGAGAGTACCGCTATCTGGCACAACTGCGCGGCGAGACCCCCACCATGCTGCCGTACCTAATCATCACCGGGATATTTAGGCCTACAAACGACGGCAAGGTATATACCAGCCGGCAGACTAATTGGAGCTTTGCGGCAGTCATGGGCGCGCTACTGAGTATCCAGGAGGCAGGTGTCTACGTGACATTCTGCAACGGCGACAGCGACTACCGAGACTGTATCCTGCGCCTGGCCAGCCGAGACCGCAGCGAGACGTTGGATATTCTGCCGCAGCGCCCTATCGAGTTGCTGGGGCCTAAAGAGGCAGTTGTTGCATCTCTCCCCGGCATCGGGATAGAGCGGGCTAAAGCCGCGCTGGAGTGGGGCGGCTGGCATCTGGGGTGGACGCTAATCGGATTGACCGAACCGGACATACCATCTCCTATACCGCGTTCGGTGCGGGAAAATATCCGTACCCTGTTTGGATTGGGTACGGATGAAGAGTTAATCATTATTCCAAAACAGAAAGGAGAAGACCATGTTCCAGAAAGCAGTACGCACGCAGGGGAAACTGCGCATGACAATTGATGGGCCTGCCGGCAGTGGAAAGACCTATACTGCCCTGAGGTTTGCCCACATTCTGGCCCAAGGGGGCAAAATTGCGGTCATTGACACGGAGCGCGGGAGCGCAAGTAAATATGTCGGCGAGGCTCCCGATGGCATTCCCTGGCAATTTGATACGGCGCAATTGACGACGTTCGGGCCCGACCGTTATACTGAAGCGATTTTAGCGGCAGGCCGCGCCGGCTACTCAGTGCTGGTGATTGACAGCTTAAGCCATGCATGGGAGGGAGTCGGTGGTGCGCTGGAAATGAAGGATAAAATTGCCGGCAGCGGGAACCAATTTACCGCATGGCGCGAAGTCACTCCACTTCACAACCGCATGATTGATGCCATCTTACAAGCCCCCATGCACGTTATTACAACCATGCGCTCCCGCACAGAATATGTCATCGAGACTGATGAGCGCGGAAAAATTATCGGGGTGCGCCGTGTAGGCATGGCCCCGGTACAGCGTCCTGGCATGGAGTATGAATTCGACATCGTCTGCGACATGGACTGGAATCACGTTATGACGGTGAGCAAAAGCCGCTGCCCGACGGTAGCAGATTTGCGCGTAGAAAAGCCAGGGCCAGAATTCATCCGCTTAGTAATGGAATGGCTAAATGGCGGTAGCCCAGTGCCGCCCAAAAAGACAATCATGCTGGAAGACCTGATCGCTCAGTATGGAGCGGAGGCGGTACTGAACGCGAACGGCGGGATGCTGCCCGTCACGCAGGAAGAGATTGAGCAAGTGGCAAAGCGGTTAGGCGCAATTTAATCTGTGCAATCCAATTCGGTGGTAAACCGGAAGGCCATTATGCCAATCTTTGAGCATCCCATACATTATGCATGGGTTGAGTATGCACTCAATCTGGCCGCGCAGGGCGGTTCGCCCGCCTTGCTGCGCCCCTGGCTCGTCGAACAGGGTTTAAAGGGCGGTGCGGCGCGCCGCACCGCCGACACCCTGACTTGGCTCTGGTGTCCAAGAGAGCCATATGCTAAGTACTTGCGGGATAAGGCCCTGGCGCTTTACCCACAGCTTCTCCCGGATGACCACCTTGTTCTGCATTGGGGCATGGCAATTTGCATCTTTCCCTCTTTCCGCCATAGCGCGCAGGCGGTCGGTCGGCTCTCCCGCTTACAGGACTATTTTTGTAAAGCCGACATTCTCTCGCGCGTCCCAGAGAAATACCGTAATCAATCTATTTTCAGGCGTGCCATCGGGCGTATCATCCAAACTTTTACATCCTGGGGCGTTCTTGCTGAGCAGGGCGAACAGTGCTACACCGCTCTTCCTGCCCGTCCCATCCACGCCCCAGCGTTGACTACTTGGCTTTTTCTGGCTCTACTCAGTGCAGAGCCAGAACGCTGTTGGCGGCTGGATGATTTGCAATATGCCGCCGAGTTCTTTCCGTTCAAAATTGACCATATTTCCTTTTCTCCTGCACACTGACCTGCGCACCACCATTTATCGCAAAAGGAGTCCCGCATGAACCCCGTGCACCAACAAATGCATTGTCCAGATGAAATGCTCGCCGGCATAACCTTTAAGGTCGTAGACCTGCAAACAGGGAGGCAAGCAGATACCGAAGAAATTGTGAAGGAAGATTGGGCCAGAAATCTGGTTTATACCGACATAGCAGGGTTTGCCATATTAGAAGATGGCTCACTTGTATTACTGGATGAATGCGGCAATTTTGTACATTGCCCGCAAGGACGATTCCGGATCGTGTGCACAGGATAATTAAGCCGGCGGAGAGAGGCTATGTCCATCACTCTTACCGACCTGCACATCCCAGAGCACGAAATGAGAATTCTGGCCCAGGCGTACACCATCAATGACGCCTGGCTCGGCGATCTGGAATTGATAGCCGCTGCAATTGATACCAATCAACCGCCAAGCCGCATTCCGGCTACACAACCCTGGGCCTTGATTGCCGAACAACTACTCAGTAATGGGACGATGGGGGAGGGCATTACCCCGGCGGCTCTACGCAATGCGGTAATGATGGCTATCGGGCGAGCGATTGAGTGGCGACGCAATGCCGGCAAGCGCCCCAAAATAGCGAACAAACTAAATGCGCTGAGAGCAGCACGGGTGATCAATCCATATTTGGAGTCGCCGGACGAAGACCTAAAGGCACGGATTACTGCAACATTGATGGACAGAGATACCCCTACACTGGAGCGGAAGCAAATCGCAGAAGCACTATTGCTTGACTGGCTGGGAGCACATGGGCGGTTTATCCGCTCTGCCGACGGATTTGTCTATTATCTTTACGAAGAAACGCACAAATTGTACGATTTAGGCTCTACTACATGGGCCGCATGGCTACACGCATTGACGGGAATCAACCCAGCATTGACAGATTACAAGGTGCTACTCAACGCTACTCAAAGCGCAGCGCACAATCAAGGTCAGGAACACCCTGTGGTAAAGCTGGCATATTGGGACAACACCGCAAAAATTTTGCGCGTAACCCGTTTTGATGGCGTAACGTATGTATTAAACGGCGATGAAATACGCCAAGAAAACAATGGCGATGGGCCAATCATCTTTTTTGATGCGCCGACTTGGCAAGCGTACGAACCCGATTTCGATGCCGGCTATGACGATTTCATCGCACCGCTTACCCGACAGACGTGGAGCGATACAACTCAATGGGCGGCGGCTGTTTGGATACTTTCGCTTTTTTTCACAGAGCTGTGCCCAACGCGCCCAATCGCGGTATTTTTGGGCGAAAAAGGCAGTGGGAAAAGCATGACCTTGCGCATGATTTTGCGCTTGCTTTTTGGAAACATGGCTGAACTATTAACTACTCCAGACAAACCTGACGACTTTATGGTGAGTGCCTACCACAATCACATTCTGGCACTCGATAATTTTGACGGCTTTCAGGAATGGATGCGTGACCGCTTGGCCGGCTTGGCGACTGGCGTCGAAATGCAAATGCGTACTTACTACACTAACAAAGACCTGACTCTTGTAAAGTTCCGCACCTGGATCGCTGTAACTGCTCGCCAGCCGGACACTCTCAAGCGTGACGACTTGGCAGATCGATTGTTGATTTTCAAGCTGGAACGCATCAAAGATGAGCAACGCATGCGTGAGGGGCATTTCCTCGATGCAATTGCCGCAACCCGCAATCGCTGGTGGGGGGCGCTGCTGAACCTGCTAAATCAGATAGTCGCCTATTTGCGCAACAATGATTTGCCGGCCACCAGTTCGCTGCGTATGGCGGATTGGGAGGTTTTTGGCCGTGCAGTATCCCAGATGATGGGAAAAGCAGAAGAATGGAGAGTGATTGTGACCGAGTTGAAAAAGGCACAAGGTGAATTTTTGGCAGAGGACGTCATCGTTGAGGCTATCCAAAAATGGCTGGAAAACCCGGCTAACGTCAACCGCAGGGTGCTGGCGCGTGATTTGTACGCTGAATGCGAAGCAATTCTTTTTAAGGGCAACAAGCCAGATAGCGATTGGCCAAGAAGTGTCATGTCGTTCGTCAAACGCTTGCAAAATGTAAGCGAGTACTTAAAAATCGAATTTGGAATGATTACAACTATGGAGCGGCACAGGACATGGTACATTTTCACAGGGAGCGAGGAGGTGAGGAGGTGATCAGCGTTTTCCGTAAACTTTTTGCAACGCGAGGAGGTGAGGAGGTGAAAGGCGTTTTCCATAAATTTTCTGTTGCATGCAAACGCTTGGAGTTTTGCAAAAAGTTTTTAAAAGTGGCGTAGGACCTCCTCACCTCCACCATGAAACGATGTAAAACGCGAGGAGGTGAGGAGGTGAAAAGCGTTTTTCATAAAATTTCTGTAGCATGCGAACTTTTGAAGTTTGCAGAAATTTTTTGAAAATGGCGTTGGACCTCCTCACCTCCTCCAAAATAGAATCTCTGGAGGCGAGCTATGAACAAATACATCCAGCAATTCCATGAACAGGGTATCTCGTTAATCCCGCTCAGGCCTCGGGATAAAAGACCCGATCCATCCCTATTGCCAGATGGACGCTGGGAACCCTACCAACACACCCCCAATACTGAGCATGAACTCAGGGCATGGTTTTCGTCTCCCCGCAATTACGGGGTGGTTTGCGGCTGGCAAAATCTGGTAGTGTTGGATTTTGACGACTGGGCAACTTATAACCGTTGGGCGATGTGGGCAATTGGGGCCGGCCCGTTGGCTAAGATGATAGCAGATAGTGCGTTTCGCGTAGCCACCAGTCGCGGCGTGCATCTGTACATCCGGACATTACTGGATGCCAACCGTAAATTGCCGGGATTGGATATTAAGGCACGCGGCTATGTTGTAGGGCCGCTTTCTGTTCATCCCAGCGGAGCGTTGTACGAGCCGCTGAACGACATGTATTTTCCGTATGTGCCCAGTCTCGGCGACATTCTGCCGGTCGAATGGCTGGCGGCAATGCCCTCCCCCCATACTGAGTTGCAAGTCCCCACCGCCCAAGAACGGGATATTTGGGACGCAGTTAATGCAGGTTATGATGCCGGCAAAGATGTCATCAGGTTAATCCGTGAGAAATTCCGGATTGAGACGTTTTTCCCCGATCGGCGCAGTAGCGACGGCGGCAAAGGGCGGTGGTGGATGGCGCGATGTCCATTTCACGATGACCAACATCCCAGTCTATGGATTGACGCTGAGCGGGGGATATGTCGATGCTACGTTTGCCACGATAAGCCGCTGGATGTCATCAACCTGTATGCTGCGCTCAAGGGGATAACCAATGAGCAGGCTATCCGCGTGTTAGCGAAAATGTTGTAAAATAAATGTGGGATGGTGGATTATGGCGAAACCAAAGCCTGGTTGTTATTTTGCTTCTTGCGTTTTCGTTTAATATTCTGAAATGTATTTAACGATGGTAAAATATGGATATGCCGAGGAAAAATGAGCACGAGGGAGTTTCTGGCCTTGCCCCCGCGTCTCAAAATGTAAATGTGCGCGTCCTACGTACCCGCCTTACTCAGTTGCGTGAAAAGTGGAAAACTGAAACGGGTCAACTTTGGCAATTGGGCAAACACCGGTTGCTGATTGGAGATTGTACAGTGCATGAGGATGTGGGGCGGCTGATGGGTGGAGATATTTCCGTTTTGATACATGCTGATCCTCCTTATGGGATGGGGAAGGAATCTGACGGAGTAGAGAACGATAATCTGTATGGGGAGAAATTGGACGATTTTCAGATGAAATGGTGGAAAGCGTGCCGCCCGTTTCTGGCTGATAATGGGAGCGTGTACATCTGGGGACGGGCCGAAAATTTGTGGCGTTTGTGGTATCGCCGGCTGAAAGACAGCGAACGGCTGACGTTCCGCAATGAGATTGTATGGTACAAGCCGGGAGGGGTGAGCGGCATGAAAAGCAACACGCATAGGCAGTACCCGACTGCCACAGAAAGATGTTTGTTTTTTATGCTTGGTGAGCAGGGATTCAACAACAATGCTTCTAATTATTGGGAGGGATGGGAAGGAATTCGTTCTTATCTTGAGGGGGAGGCAAGAAAAATCGGATTAAACAACAAGAAACTGCGGGAGATATGCGGAGTAAGCTCAATGTACTCTCATTGGTTTACGAAAAGCCAGTGGACTCTTATCCCGGAGCACCACTATCTGAAATTGCAGGCTGCAAGTAGGAATGCATTTACAAAAGATTATGATGCCTTTAAAAAAGAGTACGATGCCCTTAAAAAAGAGTACGATGCCCTTAAAATGGAATTTTATAAATCCAGAGCATATTTTGATAACACGCATGACAGCATGACAGATGTTTGGATTTTTCCCCGCGTGGCTGGCGCTGAAAGATGGTTTCACCCTGCTGCCAAACCGGTTGAGCTTTCTGAGAGAGTAATTAAATCGAGTAGCCGGGAAGGCGACGTAGTATTAATTCCATTTGCTGGCTCTGGTCCTGATTTTATCGCGTGTGAGCGTACTGGCCGTCTGGCGCGAGGTCTGGAAATCCGGCCAGATTTTTCTGCTGCAATTCTGGAACGGTTTCACGCCGCTTTCCCTGACGAGGAAATAAGGCTTCTTGAATGATTGGGGAAATTACGGCGGGTTTTAAGACTGATGACTATTGTGCACTTTTTCGTTGAATTGGATTTCGTACAGTCCCAATCTCCCCCTGATTGGGAAGAAATCGACGATGCGTGGGTTGGCCAATAACCATCCAACGCCCTCCTCTGCATACCAGACCATGTCCTCCTCGGTAGGGAGAGCATCGCCCTCCTTGAGGAGAACGTACTTTTTCCGGCCAAAGGAAAAATCCGGCTTTTCTCCCCGGCGGGCTCGCCGGAAGATGCCCACCAAATCTACAATGCCAACAACGCCGCCGATGGGGAGCGACTCCGGGAACGTGATGCCATGCCGGCGACACCATTGGCGTTCCGCCTCAATCAGTGCTGGGGCAGGGGATCGGGAACTTGCACATATAGCGATTGGCCCCCGGTATTGCGTGGCCCATGTACGATTCTCGACGGTTTTGATCCCGTGGACAATCATTGATGCCCACGGTTGGCGAATTGACAATGCCTTCATACTTGCAATTATACCAGTGTCCGCGGGGAAAACATTAAATTAGGGTTATAGTTTGCTTAGAGTATATGGTATAATGTGGAGCAGAAATGATTGTCCACAAAGTGGCCCAGATTGAGCATCCGGAGATTTTTGGTGCAGATGGTTTGCCATTACCGTCTGATGCCCTTGTGCCTATTGCTAAGGCGATAGCGGGTGATCGGATACTGCTCTCTTTTTCGGGCAAGGATAGTCTTGCTATGTGGCTTTATCTTCGGGATAAGTTCGAGATTATCCCGTATTTTTGTTATACCGTTCCGCATCTCTCTTATGATGATGAGATGCTGGATTACTACGAACGCTTTTTCGGTACGCACATTATCCGTCTTCCGCATCCGCGTACTTATGAGCTGCTCAATAGTGCCGCATGGTTGCCGTTGGACAAATGGGCCATTATTTACAATGCTCAATTGCCAATATTCAACTATTCTGACATCGAGGATATACTTGCAAAGCAATTCGGGCTACCGGATACTTATCTTTCTGCTGTCGGTATCCGTGCCGCCGATAGTCCAATGCGCTCTGTTTTCATCAGACAGATGGGACCAATCGGATTCAAGCGGCGCAGGTATTACTACGCTATCTGGGATTGGAAAATTGATGATGTAAGGAGGATAATTGCCAGACACGGGGTTAAATTGTCAAAATCCTATTTGTATTTTGGCTCCACAGGAGATGGGATAGATTATAATTTCCTAAGATTTTTGCGTGACAATTTGCCTGATGATTATCAGCGCGTGTTAGATGTGTTCCCGATGGCTGATATTGAGTTGTTCCGCTATGAGGCCGTGCGATGAAAAGCTACAAACCGCAAAGCCCGAAGGCAAGGAAACCAGTAGTCAAAAAGACTTTCAAGCGTCTGCCGGACATTGAGACAATGTTCAATGTTGATGGCGATCCCCTCGAAAATGTTGACTTTGATCCTGACGACCTCGAAGCCAGTGCTACGGCAGAGATGTCAGAGATCGTCAGGCTCATCAGGGAGAAAAAGAAGCAATCGGCAGACCGCTTTCGGATAGCCGAAGACACTGACTATTGGGTAGCTCTTTGCTTCCAATGCCGCGAACAACGTGATGAATTTCTTAAAAAAGCTGGATGGAGCGAATTGGGTGAAAAATACCTGAATGGTCTTGAAATCGCTCGCCGCTTAGGTATTGACGTTAAAGTTTTTGATCTCAAGCCTTTGCCGTTGCGAGGAAAGCCGAAAAAATTTTCGCGCGAGGAGGTGATCTGAAATGCGTAGGGCGTTGCGAAAGCTACTCGATAAGGCTCGTACGTTAAAGGGGGCGCTTAAACGCGTTGCGCGTGCCGTCCGCGGACGCAGTGGCGCAGACCATCGTTGATGTGTTGGTTTTTGGCGTGGGGGAGAGTCTCCCCCCACGCAAGGATGGTTTTATGGCTCTGGGCAGGAGACCAATCTTAACAGACACAGTCATCGAGAAAATTTGCGAAGCCTACTCAATCGGCGCAACCTATAAGATTTGCGCTGCTTATGCTGGAGTTTCTGAGGCTTCGTTGTCTGGATGGCTGCGACAGGCGCGGGAATTGCAGGAAAAATTAGAAAACGGCCAGCTGAAAGAGAGCGAGTTGACGAGCCATCAGAAGCAATTGTTAAAATTTTTGAGGAAATTCACTGCTGCCGAAGCCAATGATGCCATGAATTTGCTCCAGGTGATTGACCAGGCGGCTGCCAGAGACCCGGTGTGGGCGGAGAAGCGACTATTGCGCCGCTATCCAGACATGGCCATTCCCGCCCGGGCAGAAAATAAAATCAGCGTTGAGCAGACAATCGTTTTGGAGTGGCGCACGTATGATGACGATGAAAAGCGTGCGGAGGGTGTCTCTGCCGCGAATGCACAGGGCGCAAGCGGAGATACAGAGTAGCAATGCCCGCTTCCGCGTTGTGTGCTGTGGCCGGCGGTTTGGCAAGACTCGGCTGGCCGTCCTGATTGCATTGGCGGAGATGCTACAGGGTGGCTCGGTGTTGTGGATCGCGCCGACCCATGACAAGGCGATGATAGGCTGGCGGCTGTTCGAGGAGTTAGTCGCGCAAATTCCCGGTGTGACCGTTCAGCGGGGGAATGGCCGTATCGAGTACAATGGTGGCTGGATTGCTGTCCGCTCTGCCGACACAGAAGGCGGCTTGCGTGGCGAGGGATTATCCCTGGTTGTAGTAGATGAGGCCGCGCACATCCGCGACCTGGAGCGCATTTGGCAGCAAGAGCTTCGACCGTCGTTGACTGACCGCAAAGGCCGCGCGGTGTTCATCAGCACACCGCGCGGATTTAACTATTTTTACGATTTATTCAAAATGCCCGAGCGTGATGCCGACTGGCAATCATGGCAGTTCCCGTCATCCGCCAATCCGTTTCTTGACCCCGCAGAAATCGAAGCCGCTCGGCGCGAACTGCCTGCGCTGGTATTTCGCCAGGAATACCTGGCCGAGTTTGTACAGCTGTCCGGCGCAATGTTCCGTCGCGAGTGGTTTGAGATTGTGGAGGGTGCACCGATGCTAATTGCCCAGGTGCGGCATTGGGACTTGGCGGCAACCAGCAAGACGTCCGGCGACTACTCCGCGGGCGTCAAGGTCGGGTTGGCCGCTGACGGTACGGCCTACATCCTTGACCTTGTACATGGCCGCTGGGAGTGGCCAACACTCTTGCGCATTATCGGGCAGACGGCGCGCGCAGATGGCCCCGGTGTCGCACAGACCATCGAGACAGCGGGTGTCCAGCGTGGGATGTTGGACTTGCTACATGCCGAGCCGGGACTTGCGGACATCCCATTCCGCGGTGTGAAGCCGCTGGCGGATAAGATTGCGCGTGCTAACACCTGGCTGGCGCGCGCTGAGCAGGGGAAAGTCAAGCTACTGCGTGGTGCGTGGAACGCCGCCTGGCTGGACGAGGTTTGCGCTTTTCCTGAGGCCGAGCATGATGATATCGTGGACGCTACCAGCGGTGCGTTTGCCGGCTTAGCTACGCCGCGCCATGTGGAATATGCAGAGAGCATCTGGAGGTGACGTGTTGCCGAATCCTATCTATAGCAGCCTGCTTGATCTGCTTGGGCGCGATGAGCAGTCGCGAGTTGATATCATGCGACGGCGGTGGGAGGCATATTACGGCAAGCTACCGCCGGCGTTGAAGGTCAAGCCGGGGCAAACTGACGATAATGTGCGCTTAAACTATGCGCGCATGATTGTTGATAAGGGCGTATCATTCCTGTTCGGGCAGAATGTCGAATTTGAGTTAGACGAAACACAGAAGACACAGGCGGAGGAGTGGCTGGATTCTGTCTGGCAAGCAAACCGCAAGATGACATTGCTCCAGACTGTCGCGCTTATCGGCGGCGTAACGGGGCACGCGTTTATCAAGATTATCCCCGCCCAACCATACCCGCGCCTGGTGCCGCTGGATAGTGAAATCGTGACGGTGGCGGTCGCCCCGGATGACCTGCAGAATATACTGAGCTATCAAATTGCATACGTTGCCCGTGATCCCAAAACGCAGAAGCCGATTGGTGTCCGTCAGGTAATCGAGCGCGATGGCCAGCGGTGGACGATCACTGACCAAGTGGGGGACGTGGAGGGACTTGTCTGGACAACCGTCAATCAGGCTGTTTGGCCATACACATTTAGCCCGATTGTTGATTGCCAAAATCTGCCCGCGCCTGGCGAATTTTGGGGTTGCAGTGACCTGGAGGATGATGTGCTGGAGATATTGCGAGCCATCAACTTCATTGCCAGCAATACGGCGCGCATTATCCGTTTCCACGCGCACCCCAAGACGTGGGGCCGCGGGTTCGTGGCAAAGGACTTGCGCATCGGAGTTGACGAGACGATTATCCTGCCAGGTGATAACGCCGAATTGCATAATCTGGAGATGCAGAGCGATTTGGCTTCCAGCCTGGCCTTTCTTGACCGCTTACGTCAGGCGATGCACGAAATTAGCCGTGTGCCTGAAGTCGCCACCGGCAACCTGGAGCGGGCAGGCAGTCTGTCTGGCGTCGCATTGCAAATTCTGTCCCAGCCACTACTCGAAAAAACAGGTACAAAGCGGCTGCTATACGGTGATATGCTGATTGAGCTGAACCGCCGGCTGCTTGCGCTGGGCGGATTTGGCGAAGACCATCGCACTGTCATCCACTGGCCAGAACTGCTACCGTCTGATCCGATGCAGGAGCGACAGGCTGCGCTGATTGATAAGCAGTTGGGTGTCAGTGCTGATACTATCTTGCAACGACTTGGCTATGAGCCCAGCCTGGAGCGGGAGAAGGCACAGGCCGAAAGCGCGCAGCTTGGCGAGCAAAT
>Ga0081479_111232_pt1 | contig 32194 bp, 27 predicted proteins | sample MamHotmetagenome_FD_70984 | JGI IMG/M metagenome (GOLD analysis project Ga0081479, IMG submission 70984) | Hot spring cone microbial streamer communities from Mammoth Hot Spring (Liberty Cap Streamers), Yellowstone National Park, USA - T=72 v2... | ecosystem: Environmental > Aquatic > Thermal...
TTCAGAAAGAGGAAAATAAAAATGACAGGAAAATAATTGAAAAAGTAGAAAATCAAGAAAAACAGAATGAAAATATAAAACAATCAGAACCTTTAGATTTTAACAAAGATCTGAGAGATGTTGTTTTAGTGGTTAAATCTAATCCCAATATGGTTAGTTGACAACATACTTGTCTAACACCGAAATTCTCATAAAAATTTTATCTTCTTTAATTTGAAAAAAATTCTTAATTTTAAAATAACCTATCAATGAAACAAGAATAATAGGAAAAGTTACTGCAATAGAGGTTCCATAAAGTCCAAACTCCTTAGTTAAATAAATTACAAATGGAATCATAAAAACAGTTTCTATAAACATCAAGGCAGTATTTATAGATGGCTTTCCTTGAAAAATAAATATTATTCCATTTGCCCATGCATATATCTTAAAAATTATATAAAAAGATAAAAATTTTATAATTAATGAAGTTTCCTTCCAATTATTATTGAAAAACAAATCTATAATATAATTTGAGTATGAAAACAAAATAAGAACCCAGAAAAAACCAAAACATCCAGATAAAGTTATAATTTTTAAATAAAGATTATATACTTCATTTTTATCCTCTTTAATTTTAGAATAAACAGGAAAAGATATTTCATTAATAATACCTGCAATATTATAAACCGGCTGATTTGATACTCTATAAGCAAGCTGATAGATCGCAAGTTTTTCCGGTCCTAAAAACTTTGCAACCATCCAATCATCAAAATTTTGAAGAAGATATCCAAGTATATTTGATATATTAAGCCACTTAGTAAAAGAAATCATTTCTTTAAATTTTTCAAAACTGAACTTAAATTTAGGCAAATATGGATAATAATAATACCATACAAAATTACCTATAAAGCTGGTAAAAAGCGAGGAATAAATAAAAAGTTTGAAATCTTTAAAAAACTTTAACATATAAACAGAAAAAATAAAATCAGCTAAAGATATTATAAATGAAGAATAAAGTTTTTTTTCAAACTCAAGTTCTTTTGTCATATATACAGCATGCGGATTTGAAAAAGAATTTATCAAAAAAATAAAATTAAGATAATTTATAGCATAAAATACATTTTTATCATTAAAAAAACTTGATATATGACCTGAAAAAAATCTTATAATTAAAAAAAGAAAAAAACCCCTAAAAAAACCAACCCAGAAAACTGTATCAAAATAATCATCTATTTCATTATCATTTTTCTGAACAAGATAAAAATTCAATGATGGAGAAATTACTATATCTGTAACTGTAAAAAAAAGCCACACACTTCCTATTAATCCAAAATGATACGGATCTATATATCTAGCAAGAATCAGAAATTTAATTGTAGAAAAACCATAACCTAGCAAACGTGTTAAAATCAAGTAAGAAAAACCAAAATATATCTTTTTTTTAATTTCCTGCATAGGCAATTTTTTCTTTATTTTTTATCTTCATATAACTCAAACTAACCAGTGCCACGCGAAACCAAAATGGCTCCATAATTCTAACTACAACAAATGTATTTACTCCTAAACCTTGAACAAGAAATGAAAAAATAGCACAAGCAACTCCAAGCCAAAGTCCTTTTTCATAAGGATTATCGCTGTATCTATAAACAAAAAGACAAACCCTAATTACAGAATAAATAAGCCACACAAATACTATAAAACCTATAATTCCTGTCTCTCCAAGAATAAGTGCATATTGATTATCACAAAGACCTATACCATTAACACCTGCTCCTAAAAGTGGATATTCTGGAAGAATCTTTGTAATAACCCTTTCAATTGATTGATACCTTTGATATGCAGAGTCCTCAAGTTTTACTATACCAAAAGGTGTCAAAACTATATTTCTTGCTTCATCCCCTTTGTATGTATACTCAATTCTTTGTTTCACTTTACCACCAATTCCACCAATATAAAAACTAAACATAACAACAAAAAAACCTGTTATTAGAAAAAAAAGTGTTCTTTTTCTTGAAAGAACAATAAAAGAAAAAATAAGTGCAATAAATCCCATATAACTTGCCCTTGAAAAAGTCAAAAGAAATGATGGATACATAAATATGAAAGTTAAAATCAAAATCACCACTTTAAATCCATTTAATTCAGAAATTAAACTAATTATTATTCCCATAACAAGAAGATAATATCCTCCAAGCGAAGCAGGTTCCGATTCTTCTAGCTTTCCAAGAGGTGCCTCAAATGGCGCTGTTGTTCTAATCATTTCTCCAGAAGCATTAAAATAGTAATAATAGCTGTAGGCAATAACAATTAAGAGAACAACCCATCCTGCTTTTAAATAAGAATAAAAATCCTTTTCTTCCTTTAAAATATTTATAACCATAAAATACATAAAATAATACTCAAAGTATTTCAAAACATAGAAAACTGCTTTGCTCCATAAAAGATTTCCTCTTATAACTCCTAAAAATGTTGAAAGAAAATATATCGAGGTATATATAAGAAGTGGAAGATTTATTGGAGTTTTTATCAAAAATGGCTCTCTTTTAACAACCGCTGTTCTAAAAATCCATGTCAAAAACATCACTATCAAAAGCAAATCATCATATCTAACTACAACACTTCTACCAGAAACCTCTCCAACTCCTAATTCAGGAGACAAAAGCATTGAAAATATAAGTACAAAAATCGATTTTATGGGATAATTGAAACTAAAAAAAATCATAAAGAGTGAAAGAATTAAAACCAAAACTTTTTTAATTCCAAGAGAAAGAGAATATTTTGCTGCAAATATAGAAACAAATCCAAATAATATTATTATTAACAAAGGCATTATCTATGAGAATATTCCGAATAATCGTAATAATAACTATATTTTGGACCAAGCTCAGATGCCTTAACACCATTTAAAACCACACCAATCATTTTTGCACCAACACCTGTAATTTGTTCTTTTGCTCTTTTTAAGGCATTTCTTGCAATTTTTCCAGCTTTATATACTATAACAACACCATCAACCCTTTTCCCAACTATTACACTATCAACAAAAAGAAGAACTGGTGGTCCATCAAAAATTATAAAATCAAAATAAGACTTCAAATTATCAATTATATCAACCCAATCTGCATTATTTAATATATCAACAACATTGTATGGTGTTGATCCGCTTGTTATAATTTTTAAATTATCTATTCCAGGAAATTTTAAAAGATAATCATATGATATGCTTCCCCCAACAAAATCGGTGATACTTCTTATAACATTTTCAATATCTGCTTTCTTTACAATAAGATCAGTTAAACCAGGAGTTTTAGGAATAGAAAAAATCTCATGTATAACAGGTCTTCTTAAATCTAATTCTATAAAAAGTGTTCTAAGTCCAGAATTTGCGCTTGCAAAAGCAAGGTTTAATGCAGTAAGTGTTTTCCCCTCAGCAGCACCACTTGAAGTTATCATAACACTAACAGGTCCTTTTTCTCCAATATTTGAAATTATATTTGACCTAAGAGTATGATAGGACTCAATTATATTAGTTGAAACTCCTCTATTAAAAATAGGAGCACTTCTAAATTCTTCTATTGAAAATCTTTCTTTTTTAAAAATATCAACAAACCAGTTATCAACAACTTTTTTAGATGAAATATATGGTATTATTCCAAGAACAGGAGCATTTATGAAACTTTCAATTTCTTCTATTGTTGTAATCGAGATATCTATATTTTCAAGAATAAAAACAAGAACAATTTCTAAAAAAAGACCCATCAAAATACCTATTGTTAGATTTAATCTTTTATTTGGAAGAATTGGCTGAAGGTTTAAAATTGGAGGGTTTATAATATTAACAAATGAAACTATAGATGAAAGTCCAAGTTTTGCTTCTTCATACTGTTTGTTAATTGTTGTATAGAGTTCTTCTTGAAGTTTTATTTCTCTATCTATTCTTAAAAGTTCAAGTTCTTGATAAGGCATTTGTTTTAATCTTGATTGAAGTGTTTCTATTTTTTTATCTATCGCTATAAGATCAGGATGATTAGGAGTATATTTTTCAAGTAATTCTTTTTTTTTCATCTCAAGATCTGTTATTTGATCGCTTATTATTGTTGCCATACCAGAAATAGGATTTTTTTGGATAAAGTCCCTTTTTTGTTTCTCTAATAATTTTAGTTTATCTTCAACTTCAATTTTTCGTTGAAGTATATCATTAAAAGTTTTTTTGCCTGAGCACTTTTTTGCTCAAGATCATATTCTTTATATGCATTAATAACAGCACTTACTATATCATATGCGAAATAGGGATTTTCAGCATAAGCGGTTATAGATATTAAATTCGTATCAGGAACCCTTTCTGCTTTATACTTTGATTGAATTTCAAGTGCTTTTGAATTTATATCACTCTCATTGTTCGATTTAACAAGATTTAACTTCAAAACAACCTTTTTAGCAATTTCAAGAGATGTTATAATTCTAAGTTCTGTATTTACAGATCCCCAAGGATTTATATCCATTATATCAGAGCCTGGTATTCGAGTATAGAAACGAGGTGGCTGTATTTTTATCACCGCTGATGAAGAATAAATCTTTGGGGTTATACTCGTATAAAATATCACAGCAAATATATTTACAATAAAAACACCTATAAATGGCCATTTTCTTTTATTAAGTATTCTCCAATAATCATAAAGATTCATTCCCTCTATATTCATAAAAAATTATTTGCTAAGTATAATTCCTATACTTATACCAAAAGAAGCAAGCATTGTCCATGGAATTATATTATCACCTACCCATTTAGTTGTAGATGTAAATTTTTTTCTTGGAATATATACAATATCACCAGGTAAAAGTTTCACATTGTTACTTAAATTGCCTTCAAAGAAACTATCCATAGAGACTGTAAATATCTCTTCTTTTAAACTTCCATCCTTCGTTTTTGTTTTTCTATAAACCTTTATGTTTTTACTATCAGCGTAATCAAGAGGTCCCCCTGCTGAAGCAATTAAATCAAGAAGTGTCATTCCTTCAAAATACTCAATATAACCGCTTCTCTGAATCTGTCCTATAACTGCAACTCTATAATATGAAAATTTTTTAACACTTATACTTACCTTCGGATTAAAAATATATTTTGAAAACTTTTCTGCAAGAATTTTTTCAAGTTCTTTAACTTTCATTCCTGCTACCTTAATGGCACCCACAAGCAGAAGTTCAATACTTCCATCTGGAAAAACAATTACATCCTTTGAAAACTCATCAGTAGGAGAAACCCTTATCCCAAACATATCCCCTGGTGAGATATAATACTCCTCATCAATTTTTTCAATAGAAGATAAATCAAATGAAAAAACTGAGACATTACATAAGAAAATTATAGTTTAAAAAAAGGTAAATATTTTCTTAGCCATATCTAAATTTTAGCAAATATTTATTGCTTTTTAATTAAATCAACCACAGATTTTAATACAAGTTTAATTTCTCTAACTTCTTCCTCTATTTTTTCAAACTTTCCTTGAGGAGTTTTTATATCTTTTCTTAAAAGAAATTCAACTTTTCTCTCAAGAGTTTCTATCCTATTTATAAGATCTTGTGGAATCTTAGCTTTAGCAGAAACGACAGTTATATATTTAAAAAATGTAAAGAATATCAAAACTGAAAAAAGAATGAAAGCAAAAAAACCTCCAATAATTATATAATCATATCCTGAAAGAAATCCTATTATTATTACTATAATTGAAGAAAACACAGAAAAAAGAAGTGTTTCTTTATTTTCTGTCCAAACTACATTAAATTTACTAGATACATTTTTATAATCTAAATCATAAAAAGTATTATTATAATTTTTAATAACATCTTTTTCTGATTCTGGTTGCTGGGTAAATTTTTTAAAATCATCAGTTTCTTTTTTAAGTTCATTTAAAATATCTTAAAGTTTATTCTTCTTCATTTTTCTCCCTATTTGCTCCCAATTTTTTTATCTTTAAATCAATCTTTTTTTCTTTTTCAGAAATAGATTTTTCCCTCTCATCAAGTTCTTTTTTTAAGTTTTCAAAAGCAGAAACAAACTCTTTTTTCTCTTTCTTGTATTCTTCTTCAAGTAATTTCTTCTTTATTTCAAGTTCTATTATTTTCTTTTTATAATCTTCTTCAAGTTTTATTCTTAACATTTCAATTTCTTTATTTTTACTTTCCCACCCTAAAAATAATTCTTCCTCTTTTTTTCTCATATTTTCACAAAGCTCTTGCGTTTTTCTTGAATACTCATTCATAAGTTTTGCTCTTTCATTTGCTATCTTCACAAATTCCGATTCAAGCATCTCATTTTGTTTTTCAATTTCCTTTTTTAAATCTATATTCTCTTTTTTTAACTTTTCCTTTTCAAGTTTAAGTTCCTCAATAATTTTTTTGTAATTTGATATTTCTTCCTTTAATTTTTCAATCTGATTTTCATATTTTTTTGAAAGATTTTTTAATTTCTCTTCTGCTTCCTTTTCTTTAGCATATATTATCTCTTGAGCATCTTGAATTGTTGATGAAAATTCCTCCATAATAGCAATTAGTTCAACAGATGCAGGATTCTTATCATTCCAGAGTTTATCTTGAAAATCTTTAAGTTTCAGATAAAGTTCCCCAGGAATACACTTTATTCCTTTTATCTCCATAAATTTTCACCTCTCACTCCCCATATCTTTCTTATAACTGTTTATTGCTTTTATCAACTCTGCTTTTAAATTCTCAATTTCTTTATTTTTTAAAGAGTATTCTCTTTCAAGTTCAATTCTTCTTTCATTAAGTTCTCTCTCTTTTTTGAGTTCCTCTTTCTTAATTTTTATCTCCTCTTCATAAATTTTTATCTTTTCGTTTAATTCTTCTTCCATTTTAATAACTTTATTTTTTTCTTCTAATATCAGTTTATCCTTAAATGCAATTATCTTTTCAAGATTTTCAATAACTTTTTGAAGAACATTTATTTTTAAATACATATTTTCAATATCTTTTATATACTTTTCTTTTATTTTCTCACTTAACTCATTTTCTAAAACTACTCTTTCGGAAGAAAGCTTTTCAATATTTTGGTTTAATTTCTTTATCTCATCCTCAAGTTTCAAAATTAACTTATCTTTTTCTTCAATCTCTTTGGATTTTATTTCAAGTTCCTTTAAAATTATCTCTCTTCTCTTTATCTCTTCCTCAATTTTTTTCTCATACTCATCTTTTAGCATATTTTTTGTTTTTCAAAATCTTCTCTTAACTTTTTAGTCTCAACGGACATTAAACTCTCTATCTCTTTAATTTTTCTCTCATAATCTAATTTTAAAACCTCAATCTCTTTTTTATAATTATCTTTTAAGAACTCTTCTTTTCAATCATCTTTGATGTCATATCTTTAATAATATCTTTTAATTTTTGTATCTCCCCTTCTTTTAAAAAGAGCTGATCTTTGTAATATAAGGAAATTTCATTTATATTTTTTTCATAATTAGATTTCAAAGTCTCTATTTCAACTAAGTATTTATTAATCTCTTTTTCATATTTTTCTACAATTTTTTTGCTTTCATTTTCAAATTTTACAATCTCTTCATTAAGACGTTTTTCATAAATATCTTCAAGTTGATTTTTAAGCGAATTAATCTTTTCATTATAGGACTTTTCTTTTTCAATCATTTCTTTTTCCAAAGCAGATATTATAGTTTCATATTTTTCTTTAATTTCTATCTTTTCTTTACTTGCTTTAGAATTAATTTTTTCTATTTCAATTTTGTAATTCTCTTTAACATTTTCAATATATTCTTTCAAATTCTTAATTTTTTCCTCATATTTTATTACCATTTCAGAGATTTCTTTATTTTTTATTGAAAGCTTTTCTTCAAGATTTTTTACTTTATTTTCATATTCAGAAATAACTAAAAGATAATTCTTTTTTAGCTCCTCTTCAATCTCTAATCTTATTTTTAAAATCTTATCTTCATATGATTTTTTGATTTCATTAATTTCAACTTCATATTTATCCTTAACAATTTTAACACTATTTTTAAGTTCATCAATTTTTGATTCATACTTTTCAATAATATCTTTTATCTCTCTTTCTTTCAAGGTAAGTTTTTTCTCATACTCATCAATAAGTGTTTTTCTTTCATTATCTTTAACCTCTATAATCTCTCTAAGTTTGCTTTCATAATCTTTTTTAATATTTTCAACTTCAGATTTTATATTATTTATTTCATTTTCCTTTTCATTTATTTTCTTATCATACCAAACCTTTAAATTTTCTATCTCTAGCAAATAATTATTTTCTAGACTTTTCGCTTTTTCCTCATATTTAGAAACAATCTCTTTTATTTTCTCCTCATATTTTGCTGTCAAACTATTAATTTTATTTTCTTTATCAATTTTTATTTTTTCTATTTCATCTCTTAGCTTATTTATTTCATTTTCTCTTTTCTCTATATCATTAAAATAAGAAATCTTAAGCTCTTCATATTTCTTCTTAAACTCGCTCTCTATACCTTTTATCTTTTCTTCATATCTTAAAGAAACTTCCTTTACCTCTTTCTCTTTTTCGCCTTTTATATTTTCAATTACATCCTTCAATCCTTTTATCTCTACCTCATACCTATTCACTATTTCCCTCATCTCCTCTCTCATCTTCCCAATCATCTCTTCATATCTCTTTACCCTCTCCTCATTCTCTGCTTTAATCCTTCTCACCTCTCCCTCATACTTCTCCCTTACATCATTCTCTATTTCCATGACCATCTTCTCATAAGATTCTCTCAAACCCCTAATCTCTTCATCCTTCTTTCTAATTATATCCTATACCTCTTTATTCAATACCTCAATACTACCTCTCATCTCCTCTATCTTCTTCTCCCTCTTTGCTATCTCCTCTCTAATCCTTTCCTCATATCCCTTCTCAATCGCTTCCTTCATTCGCTCTTATCTCTTCCGCTTTCTTCTCTTTTATTCCCTCTATCTCCTTCTCATATCTACCACTTATCTCTTCTATCCTACCTCTAAGCTCTAATATCTTTGCTTCATACTTCTCTACTATTGCCTTTATCTCTTCCTCCCGACTCTCTAACCTAGATTTAACCTCTACTATCTTCCTCTCATACTCATCTATCAATGCTCTCTTCTCTCCCTCTTTACTCTCTATAACCTCATCAATCCTTCTTTCATACTTTTCTACCAATTCTTTAATTTCCCTTTCCTTTGCTTCCTTAATGTTTTCTATTTCAGAATTTTTCTCTGATTTTATTTTTTCAATTGTTTGTTTAAGAATTTTTATTTCTTTTTCGTATTCTGAACCCATATATAGTAATTCTTCATTTTTGAGATTAATTTTATTGTTCAGATCTTTAATTTTATTTTCATATTCATTTTGGATTTCCTTTATTTTTGAATTATAAAAATCAATTATTTCTTTCTTCTCGAATTCAAATTTTTCATTCTTTTGTAAAATTTCATTTTTTAAATCTTCAATTTGTTTTATGTATTCATTTCTTAACTTATCAAAATGTAATACCTTTTCACTGAAATCTTTCTCTTTTTCTTCTATTATAAAAGATATCTTTTTTGAATACTCACTTTCCTTCTCATCCAAAAGTAGCATCAAGGAATTAATCTTAGAAAGATATTCCTTTATCCTTTCTTCATGTTTTTGAGAAACCTCTTTCTCTCTCTTTTCTATCTCTATTGTATATTTTTTTTCTCATCCTCCATTAACTTTTTTAGATTCTCAACACTTTTTTTGTACTCTTCTTCGTTTTTTTGAAGTTTTTCAAGATATCCTTTAAACTCCTTCTCCTTCTCCTCTCTTATACTATCTATAGCATTCTGAAATTCAATCTGTTTTTCAGAAATCTTTTTTAAAAGCTCATTTATTTTAATCTCTTTATCTGATATTTCTCTTGTAAACTTCTCAAGAATTGCTTGTTTTTCTGATTCAAAATCAAGAATCATCTCCTCTTTCTTAGATTCATAATAAAGTTCCAATTCCTTTATCTTTTCCTCATAGTCTGATGAGACCTTCTTTAACCTATTTTCAGCTTCAATATCTTTTTGGTCTATTATCTCTCTATATCTTTTTTCAAGTTCTTCAATCTTACTCTGATAATCAAGTTCTATACTCAATATCCTATTTCTCAGTTCTTTTATCTCATCCATTTGCTTTGCTCTTAAACTTTCAAGTTTATCAATCTCATCCTTAAGTTCCCTTTCTCTAGTTTCAACAAAAGAAAGAAATCTTTTTTCAAACTCTCTTTCCTTCTCAACAAGCAAAGTATTGAGGTTGTCAATCTGAGTTTTGTACTCTGATATCTTTACTTCATATTTTTCCTTATCTTTTACAAACTCTTCTTGAAGTTTCTTTATCCTATTTTCATACTCGGTTTTTAAGTCAAAAACCTCTTTCTCCTTCTGGCTTTCCATCTCCATCTTTAAAGATTCAATTTCTGATAAATACTTCTTTTCGGTCTCTTTTATTTTATCGTTTAAGATATCTATTTCTCTCTTATAATATTCTTTTGCCTCATTTAGTTTTTCTATCTCTACAAGAAAATCTTTTTCTTTCAAACTTATAATCTCAACTAATTTTTGATCAAAATTTCTCTGAAGTTGAATGTATCTTGTTTCTATATCTTTTATTACTGCTTCTTTTTCTGAGATAAGATTGTTATAGTAATAATCCTTTTCGTTTAGTGCATGCTCATAACTTTGTTTTACCTCTTGCAGTTTTTTCTGATAATCTTTTTGAAATTCGTCAATTTCAAGTAAGTGTTTCTTTAACAACTCCTCTTTTTCAATTCTCATCCTTTCTTCAACTGCCTGAAGTTTATTTGTGAGTTCCTCATTAAGTTTTCTTAGCTTTTCTTTTTCTTCTTCAAATCTTTTAAGATTTTCCTGATACTCTTTCTCCCTCAGAGAAATCTGATTTAAAAACTCATTTCTGAATTTTTCTTTTATATTCTCAATTTCTTCTTCAAGTTCTTTTATTCGTGTCTGACTTTCAATATATCTTTTTTCCATTTCATTTGATTTTTCAAGTAATCTTTTTCTTTCAACATCAAAACTCTGATGTATCTTTGCAATCTCTTCTCTCCTTTCTTCCTCCACTGCATTTATCTTTTTTGAAAAATTATGGTTTAAAAGTTCATATTTCTTTCTGTATATCTCCTCAAGTTCCTCTTTTCTCAATAAATATCTCTTCTCAAGTTCTTCTTTTTCTTTCTCAAGAATTTCCTCTTTTTCCTTCAAATCGCTCTCAAGTTGTTTTATTCTATTTGTTAGTTCCTCTTCTTTTGCACGATAGTGATTTTCAATCTCAAGTTCTTTCTTTAAATACTCTTCCTCATATTTTTTCTTAAGTTCATCATATTTTTTTTGAACCTCAAGCAATTTATTTGAATAAAGGGTTTCAACCTCAAGTAATCTCTTATTCCAATTTTCTACAAGTGATCTTTGTTTTATATCAAGTTCCTCAAATCTTCTTTGATATTCATCCTCAAGTTCTTTTCTCAAAATCTCAATCCTTGCTTCTTTCTTTACAAGTTCATCAATGCTTATTTTCCCTTCACTTAGAAGTGCCATTGTTGCTTCAAGTTTTTTATAAAACTCCTCTTTTTCTTCAATACTTTTTATCCTTGAAGAAAGTGTATTTTCTAATAATGAAAGTTTTTCTGAAAGAGTTTTTCTTTCATTTTCAAGATTTTCAAGATTTTTTTTGAGTTCAATCCTTTCTTTTTCAAGAGAATTTATCTTTTCAAGAGCCCATCTAAGGCTCATTCTTGCTGTATCTATATTTGATATATCTTCAATAATTCTTTCTATCTCATTTTCCATAAAACCTCTCTGCTTAAAATATTTTACACAATTAACTATAAAATCTTTATTAAATCCTTGTTAAATAAATATTTCATAATAGTAGGGCAAATCTTTTTCTCAACAAACCATTTGATATATCAATGCTATATGATGCAAGCATAAAATTTATCGAAAAATATAAGGCAGAGAAATTTGTGACATCATCTAAATATTCTTTTTAAATAAAAAAGTTTTTATAAAATATATTAATGAGAAAAATTTTTATAACCATTCTAACTTTTATTTTTGTATTTCTCATTATTGAAAACAAAACATATTTTCTACAAAGATTAGTTTTTATAAAAGGAAGTTTTGATATTCCAAAAGAGTTTAAAGAAAAAATAAAACCAAATTCTATACTATACATAACATTAAAAAATGATAAAGGTGTAATATTTGCAGTAAAAGAAATAATAAATCCAAAGCCACCACTTCAATTTGAAATAAATCATAAAAATGTATTATATCCAGATTTAATTACAATAAATGCAAAAGTCCAAGCACATATAAATACACATGGTAATGTTGGAGAAATAAAAGTGGGTGATATATATTCAGAAATAAAAAATACATCAATAATAAACATCCGCTTAAAAATTTATGCTGAAAAGATCAAATATTAGAATTATACTTACTCATTGCATAATCAAAACCACGTTCAATAATGCTTTCAAAAATCTCAGGAATTTTTTCTATTACAGTATTTAAAGAAGAAATTTCACTCTTTGTAAAAGGAGAAAGAACATACTCACTAAGTATTTTTTGATCTGGCTTTGGACCTATTCCTATTCTTATCCTTTTAATATCATTACTTCCAAAAGCCTTTATAATTGATTCAACGCCTTTATGTCCTCCACTTGATCCGGTTTTTCTTATTCTTAATTTCCCGTTCTCTGTATCAATATCATCGTATATCAAAATAAGATCACTAACATCTATATTTTTATATTTGCAAAAACTTTTTAACGGTATCCCTGAGTTATTCATATAATTGTATGGTTTTGCAAGATAAATACTATTATCTTTAAAAACAGTTTCAGCATATAAAAGTTTTCCTTCAAAATTATTAAAATTATTTATTTTAAGATAAAAAAAAAGTTTATCAACTGCAATAAATCCTGCGTTATGTCTAGTGTTAAAATATTCCTTTCCTGGATTACCAAGCCCAACAAAACAGAACTTCATTAAGATTTAAAATCTTTAAATTAAAAACTCTATTACTTTTTCTTTTCTTCTTTTTTCTCTTCTTTCTTTGCTCCTTCTTCAGCTTCTGCTTTCTTTCCTTTTTCTATAACTTCAGGCTGTGAAGGTTGTGCCTGAGGAACTGATTCTGCTTCTTCTGAGGTTGAAATTATACTTACGATAAGGTTTTCAGGATTTTCTCTTATCTCAAACTTATCAAATTTAAGATCTTTCACCCTTATTGAATCACCTATCTTTAATGATGATACATCAATAGTAATTTCATCTGGGATATCAGATGGGAAACATCTTACTGTAAGTTCTCTCATATCATACTCTGCAATACCGCCCTGTGTTTTTACTCCATATGGTTCACCAATAAACTTTATAGGTACTTTAATATCTATCTTTCTATCAGTTGAAATTCTGCTAAAATCAACATGTATTATCTTATCAGTCACAACATCTTTCTGTATCTCTTTTATAATAACAAGATCCTCGCTGTCATTTTCCATTTTAAGAGTTATAAGAGAGTTTCTTGATTCTTTGATTATCTTTAAAAGATCTTTTAAATTAACACTTACATTTATAGGTGATTTATTCCCACCATAGACAACGCCAGCAACAAAACCTTTATTTCTTATATCTCTTAGAACACTTCTTGTTCCGCTTTTTTCTCTTAAGCTTGCATTAAGAAAAACGGTTTTCATAAAAATCCTCCATAAAAATCTGTAATCTATATTATACCAAAAATTGCTAAAATTTTATATATGCCAATAAAAATTCTTGAACCAGATACATACTCTAAAATAGCTGCAGGAGAAGTTATAGAATCTCCAGTATCAGTGCTAAAAGAAATTATTGAAAACTCAATTGATGCTGGTTCTGAAAATATATCAATAGAGATAAAAAATGCAGGGAAAACACTTATAAGCGTAAAAGATGATGGATGTGGAATGAATGAAAATGATCTTAAATTTTCTATTTATCGCTATGCAACAAGTAAAATATCAAATATTGATGATCTTAAAAATCTCTCAACATATGGTTTTAGAGGAGAAGCACTTTTTTCAATATTTGCAGTTTCAAATATAAGAATAATAACATATGATGGGTCCTCTGAACATGGATATATGCTTGAAGCATCTGGTGGAGATTTTTCAACATTAAAAATAAAACCTGCTCCACCTATAAAAGGAACAACAGTAGAAGTAAGAGACCTTTTCTTTAATACCCCTGCAAGGTTTAAGTTCCTTAAATCAGACACATCAATAAAATCATCAATTCTAAAACTTTTTGAAGAATTTTCAATAATACATAATGATAAATCATTTAAAATAAAGATTGATGGAAAAGAAATATACAACTTATCTGCTAATGAAAGTGTAAAATCAAGAATAAAAGAAATATTTGATAAAGATATATTTGAAAATCTAATATATTTTCAAGAAAATTTTAATGACCTTTCAATTAAAGGGTTTATAAGCAAACCATCTGAGAATATAAACTTTAAAAATCACCAGTACATATACGTAAACAAAAGAATTGTTGAATCAAAATTAATATCTCAAGCAATACACAAGGTTTATAGTGAGTTTTATTCAAAATATCCATTTTATATAATAATGATAGAATTAAGTCCACAAAAAATAGATGTAAATGTCCATCCACAAAAAAGAGAAGTTAAGTTTGAGGATGAACATTTTATATACTCTTCTATATATAAAAGCATAAAAAATGCTCTTGAGAAAAATCTATCACCAAAAAATTATGCTATTCCATCAAAGCCATCAATTGAAATTAAAAATGAAAAACTAATCTTTATAGAAAAACCTACTCCAACTGAGGTAAAAGATTATATCTCGGAAAGTTTTTTTGAAAAAACTGAAATTAAAACACAAAGACCGCCATGGTATAAACCACCAATACGATTTATAGGGCAAGCATTTACATCACTTTTAATATTTCAAACTGAAAGTTCTATAATAATACTTGATCAGCATGCAGCAAGTGAAAGAATAACATATGAAAAATATTTAAATGAATTAAAAAATCAAAAAATAACAAAACAAAATCTTTTGATACCTGTTGAAATTGAATTTAAAAAATCGCAAATTGAAAAAATTCTTGAAATAAAAGATTGGCTTTCTGAAAGCGGTTTTGAAATAGAACAAGCAGGCCCATCAATGATAAGAGTATATACCATTCCAACTTTATTTGATTTTTCAAAAAATGATATAAGAGAAATTATTTATGAACTTGAAGAAATGATTATTAAACCGCAAAGTCTCTCAATTGATTTTAAAAGAGAAATTATAGCAAATATAGCATGTAAAAGATCAATAAAATTTAATGAAGTAATAAATGAAGAAAAGGCAATAGGTATACTTGAAAATCTATCAAATACAAAAGATTCACTTCACTGTCCACATGGCAGACCAACTTTAATAGAAATAAAATCTGATGAACTTTTAAAAAAATTTGAAAGGATTTGATGAAAAAAAAAGATATTTTAATAGCCTTTTTTGGTTTTGGAATAAGTTTTATACTAATATACTCTACATTTAAAAACTTTGATTTTGAAATTGTTTTCCCAGTAATAAAAAAATTGAAAATTGGTTTTCTATTTATTTTTTTTATCTCAACTTTTTTAGAAATTATCTTTAGAACACTAAAATGGTATTTTATAATACTCCCATTAAAAAAAGTTGATTTTTTAAAATTATTCAAGTTTGAGGTAATTTCACTTGGCATAAATAACATACTTCCTTTTAGAATGGGAGAAGTTGCAAAAATGTTTTTATTATCCAAAAACTATTCTCTTTCAAAAACAACTTCTCTTTCAACAGTATTTGTAGAAAGATTACTTGATACATTTATACTCTTTGGACTTTTTCTTATCTATTCATATATTGGAACTATAAATCTTGGAGTCAATAAAAATTTTATAATTCTAATACTTTTACTTGTTTTTATCACGGTTCTTGTCCTTTTTATTTACATTGAAAAAATACTTAACTCTGATTCTTTTTCAAATATATCAGTAAAGCATCCAAAAATCTATGATCTAATAATAAAAATTAAAAACGGCGGGCTATGTTTTAAAAAAACATATATTTTATTTTTGACAATATTAAGTGGAGTTATTCAGTGGAATTTTGATTTTCTAAATAATTTCTTTATAGCAAAATCAATGGATATAAATCTTAATTATTTTAAATCAGCAATTACAGTTTTTGCTGGATCTCTTTCAGCAAGCATTCCATCAATGCCAGGATATTTTGGAAATTATGAGTATGCAATATCAAGGGTAATGATTTTATGGCAGTTTGATAAAAATATCTCTGTTTTATTTCCTACAATAATCCATTTACTTACTTATATTCTAATAACATCATCCGCATTAATTTTTATCTATATAGAGAAAGAAAGTTTAAGAAATATTTTTTATAAATTAAGGAAGGAATAATGTGTGGCATATGTGGAATAATATCAGAAAATAGAAAGGTTGATTTTGAAGAAATAAAAAAAATGAATGATCTTTTAATACATAGAGGCCCTGATGAAGAAGGTTTTTTTCTTGAAAACAATGTTGCTCTTGCAATGAGACGCCTTTCAATAATAGATCTAAAAAAAGGAAAACAACCAATATTTAATGAAAACCAAGATAAAGTTATTGTCTTTAATGGTGAGATATACAATTTTTATGACTTAAAAAAAGAACTAATAAATAAAGGGCATATATTTAAAACCAATTCAGATACAGAAACAATAATTCATTTGTATGAAGAATATGGGAAAAATTTTGTGAAATACTTAAGAGGAATGTTTGCTATAGCAATATGGGATAGAAAAGAAAAAAAACTAATACTTGTAAGAGATCGTTTAGGCAAAAAACCACTTTTTTATTATTATGATTCAAATTTCTTTTTATTTTCATCTGAAATAAATCCGATACTTTCATTTAAAAACATTTCTCTTTCAATAAACCTAAAAGCACTTGATATGTATTTAACACTTCAATATATTCCAGCTCCATACACAATATACAATGAGATAAAAAAACTTGAAATGTCATCAATACTTGAGTTTAGTAATGGAGAAATTAGTATTGAAAAATACTGGGAGATACCTAAAAAAACTGAAAATATATCATATAACGATGCAAAAGAAAAATTAAAACAAATAGTAGAAGAAGCAGTTAAACTGAGACTTGTATCTGATGTTGAGGTTGGGGCATTTTTATCTGGAGGAATTGACTCATCTATAGTAGTTGCAATAATGAGTAAGTATTCCAATAAAAAAGTAAAAACTTTTTCAATAGGATTTAAAGAAGAGAAATTTAATGAACTTGATTATGCAAGACAAGTTGCGAAAATGTATTCAACAGATCATTATGAATTTATTGTTGAAGAAGAATTAACAGATATAATAGATAATCTTATTGTTAATTATGGTGAGCCATTTGCTGATCCAAGTGCAATTCCAAGTTACTATGTTTCTAAGATTGCTTCAAGATATTTAAAAGTTACTTTAAATGGTGATGGTGGTGATGAGAGTTTTGCAGGATATAGAAGATATGTTGCTTTAAAAATAATTGAAAATATCAAAAGATATACTCCTCAATTTATAATAAAAACAATGGATGAAATATCAAAGATACTTCCAGAAAAAAATGCTCCTTTCAATAAAGTATGGCTTTTTAGAAAATTTCTAAAATCTATGGAAAATAAAGAACTTTTAAGATCTTATATTTCAACAGTTTCATTTTTTGATCTACCAGAAAAAGAAGAGATAAAAAGCAATAAATTTAACTCTCTTACATCAAGTGAACTTCCTTATAATTATCTCAAAAATTTTTTTGATATAGATGGAGATTTAATAAAAAAAATGACATATACAGATTTTAATTCATATCTGCCGGAATGCCTTATGATGAAAATGGATATTGCATCAATGGCAAACTCACTTGAAACAAGATCCCCCTTATTAGATCATATACTTGTAGAATTTACTCAAACACTTCCTTCCGATTATAAGATGAAGTTTCTTGAGACTAAATATATTTTTAAGGACACTTTTAAAGAAATGCTTCCTAATCAAATAAAAAGAAGGGGAAAGATGGGTTTTTCCATACCTCTTGGAACTTGGATGAGACAAAAACTTAAAAAAAGATTTGAAGAAAGATGCCTTTCAGAAAAAGCATTTAAAAGCGGTTTATTTGAAAAAGAAAAAATTATAAATCTATGGGAAGAACACCAAAGTTTTAAAAAAGATCATGGATATAAACTTTGGAGTATTTTTGTTTTCTTTACATGGTATGAAAAATATTTTAATGATTTTAGAATATGAAAGTTGTACTTATAAATCCCACAATACCTCCAAACACAGGAAATATAGCAAGAACTTGTATTGCAAATGATATTGAACTTATACTTGTTGGAAAACTTGGTTTTGAAATAACTGATTCTTCTCTTAAAAGAGCAGGGCTTGATTACTGGAAGTATGTAAAATTAAAAATTTATAAAGATTTTAAAGATTTTTTAGAAAAAGAAAAAGTAAGTGATGATGATCTTTTGTTCTTTTCAACAAAAGGAAAAAAACTTTTTTGGGATGCACCTTATAAAAAAAGTTCATATCTAATATTTGGAAGTGAAACATCAGGATTTCCACAAAACTTCTATACGGAATTTATTGATAAGATGTATAAAATTCCAATGAAGTCAGAAGTTGTAAGATCGCTAAATCTATCTACAAGTTGTGGAATAGTTATATATCATGCAATCTACAAAACAGAAGTGATAAACTTAGAAAAAGATTATAAATGATTGTTTTATTATTCCCCTATTATTAAATAACCACCTTCATCACTATTTTCGCTATTTTTAGAACTCTCAGAAGTACCTTCATAATTATCAGACAAAGATTGTTGATTTTCTTCTTTTTTAGAATCTTTATTTTGCTCATTATCTTTAATTGAAGGTTTAGAAATGTTTTTTGAATTAGAAGATTTATTTAAATCTTTGTTAGATTTAGAAATTTTTTTAGTTTTCTTTTTATTTACTTTTTCTCCATTATTATCTTTATTATCTAAGTCTTTTTGCATCATAATTTTTAATGCATTTTGAGAAAGCGTATTTAATGGCTTTAAAAACATATTTTTTTCATCAAAATCAAATCTAAAAACAATATTTTTTGGCTTTGTTTCAATAACAGCATCAACTCTATAAAGATCATTGTTTTTAGTAACATTCCAATTAATTTTTCTATTTTTAACTTTTCTATACTTAAGTATCTTATTTATAGTTTGTTCAAGAGTAAGATTATTATCTAAGCGATAATTTTTTACCTTTTCAATTATTTCCTCATTATTCGTTGTCAAATCTTTTGTATTATCCAAATTGTCTTGCGTTTCACTTTCTGAAACCGAAATACTTTGCGTTGAAGAAACAATATTAGGGGTTGACACACCTACTATTTGATTAGAATTTAGGCTAATACTTCCAGTTGATATATTACTAGAAGTTGTAATTGTCTCTGTTGAAGTTGAAAAGATATCATTACTCGGTTGATTTTCTTTCTGAGATTTATTTTTATTAAACTTCAAGATACCAAATTGATTTAATAAAAAAACAATACTTCCAATTGCAACAATAATAAGAATTATTATCCCAATAACTTTTAATGGAGATTTTTTTGATGCCAAATCCTTTTTATCATCATTTTCTTTTTGAATTACAACTGTTTTCTGTGAATCTTTACTTTCAGTACTTTTATTTATAGACATACTCCTAAAAGAAGAATCAAGTTTTTTTTCAACTGACTCAAGTCGCACTCTCATATCTTTAACATCTATTTCAAGATGCTTTACAATATCATTAACATCCCTACTAAGTGGATTTAGGGAGCTATCACTTTTATTAAGTTCGCTAAATTTTACATCTATATAATTTTTTATTTCATCTTTAAAAACTTCAAAATCATTTTTATTGATATAAGACGATATTCTTTTTTCAATATAATCAAGTATTTCTTTTTTAAATTCTTCTTTATCAAAAGAAAAATCTATTTTATTTTGAGATTCTTTTTTTTCTTCATCATCTTTTTTATCTACATTATCATCTTTCAATTTAGATCCACTTTCAAGTTCAGTACCACCAATTACAAATTCTTTTGGCTTTTCATTAAATTCTTCAATCTTTCCTGTATATTCATCTACTTTTTTTTCAGGTTCAATATTTAATTGTTCGCTTTGAGATGGTGATAAATCTTCTTGTTTTTTTCTTATTTGTGAAAGTGTAAGGGGATCTAAAAAAGAGCCTTCCACTTTATTTATCTCAGTATTTATATTAAAGACCTTATTTACATCAAACCTCTCTATAATAACATCAGTTTTATTATTCGTCTCAAGAACAGATGGCTGTGGAATTTCAATAGATTCTACTTTAGATGAATCATTTGAAGACCCTTCTTTTGTCTTATCAAGTTCAAGGAGTTGAAAAACCTCTGGAAATTGAAATGCCTCTTTCCACTCTTTTGTCTCTTCATCAACAGGAGATTGAGGACATATTAGGGTATCCTTATTAAAACCTTCAATTTTTATAAGTTCTTCTTTTTCAAATGGTCCTTTTATTTCATTGTTTATATAAGCCCAGTATTTCATATCAATATTATAAAAAAGATATGTTACAAAAATAATAAATCAATGTTAAATCTCAGATATTATTCTCAATCAACCATTTTTTAATTTCACTTTTATCTTTTACCTTAAATGTCTTAAAATTATAAAAAGTATCTCTACTTGTTAAAAAAACAAAAACATCCTCCAAAGAAAACTTAAAGCTTTCATTTTTAAAAAAATCAATTCCAAGTTTTTTCTTAATAAAATAATTTTTAAAAATAAAAAAACCTGTTTTTTCTAACTTTTTTCCAATATATCCATAGATATCATCAATAGGCTCATATAAAATAACTTTCATATTATCATCCTTAATCATCTTTAATACACAAAAACCAATAGTTTTAGAAGCAAAAATAATAATTTTCTTTGAAAAATCTTCTCTAAAATCCCCAAGAAATTTTACTGCTCCTTCAATATCCTTAACTTCATTTACTCCATATGAAAAAAAATTTCCCTTACTCTCACCACACCCTCTAAAATCAAAGTACAAAAGATTATACTTTTCGTATAATTCATAACTCCAATCAAAAGTTTCAGATTTTGTCTCACCATCCTCATGAGTCATTATTATTGTTGTATCTGTTTCCTTTTTAGATGGTATAAACCATCCCGAAAGTTCAATTCCATCTGGAGAATTAAAATAAACTCTTTCATAGATAACCTTATAATCCTCTGGAGTTTTTAAACATCCCTTTTTATTTTGTGTAAAAAAAACTTCAATTTTTTTTAAAAAATGATTATAAAAGAAAAATGATACTATAAAAATAATAAAAACTATATATAGAAAAATCATAATTTCTCCCAATTAATATTAGAAATCTTTTTAAGTGCTTTTTCTATAATTTCATCTTTTTCTGTAGTTGAAAATCTAATATAACCTTCTCCATATTTTCCAAAACCAGCTCCTGGCGCTAAAAGCACACCGGTTTCTCTAAAAATAAAATCACATACCTCAATTGATTTTTTTCCTTTTGGTGGTTTTGCCCATATAAAACATGTTGCCTTTGGCCTAAAAACATTCCATCCACTTTTTAAAAGATTATCATAAAAATAAATTGCCCTTCTTTTATAAACATCTCTAACTTTCTTAACTAACTCCTGGTGATTGTCAAGTGCAAAAGCACAAGCATTTTGTATCGCATTATATGGGCCTGAATCTATATTTTCTTTTACTGTATTTAGAGCTTTTACAACTTTAGAATTTCCACATACCCATCCACATCTCCAACCAGGGATTGCATATGTTTTTGACACTGAATAAAACTCAATAGCACAATCCTTTGCGCCATCAATTTCAAAAACAGAATGAGTTAACTCATCAAAATACATTTCAGAATAAGCACAATCAAATGCAAGAAGAATATTATTTTTTTTAGCCCATTTTACTATCTCCTTCATATAATAAAAATCCATCACAGCACCAGTTGGGTTATTTGGATAATTCAAAAAAAATAATTTTGTTCTTTCAATAATTTTTTTTGGAATTTTAGATATATCTGGAAGATAATCGTTTTTTTCAAGCAATGGAACATAGAATATATTGCCTTCTACAAACCATACGCCCGTTCTATATGTTGGGTAAGTAGGATCACATATCAAACACCAATCCCCTTTATTCATAACAACAACTGGAAGATGAGCTATTCCCTCTTTTGAACCTATAAGAACAGATATCTCATCATCAATATCAAGATTTATACCATGTCTTTTTTTATGCCAACGAGAAATTGCACTTCTAAGTATTTTATTACCTTTTGTGTTAGGATATCTATCATTCTCAATATTTTTTACCTCTTCAATAAGTTTATCTCTCAAAATCAAATCAGCACCTATCTCAGGATCTCCAACACTTAAATTTATAACTTCAAGCCCTTTTTCTCTTGCATATGCTGCTTTTCTATATAATTCTTCAAAAAGATAAGGTTTAAAATTATTCATAAATTTTGAAAGTTTTATCATACTACTCACCTTTTTTTATAATCATATTAAACATATCAGAAAAATTATAAAGACCAGATTTTTTTGAAACTATCCATTTAAATGCATTAACTGCCCCTCTTGCAAATATCTCGCGATTATATGCAATATGTGAAATTTCAATTTTCTCACCTTCAAAACCAAAAGTAATTGTATGCTCACCAACAATATCAGAAACTCGTGCCCATGATATATCACTTTTTAGACCATTTTTCTCAATTATATCCTTAAGAAGCTTTGCTGTTCCGCTTGGAGCATCCTTTTTAGTTTTGTGATGTATCTCATGAATATGGACATCTGAGTCAGCTATTTTTGAAATAATATCGCAAATATAAAAGCAAATATTTACTCCTATACTCATATTTGGGGAAATAAAAACTGGTATCTCTTTGGAAGCATTTATTATAAATTCTTTTTGAAGATTATCATAACCTGTAGTCCCTATAACTATTGGTTTTTTCTTTTTAACAGCAAACTCAACTGCTTTTATCATACCCAAAGGTGAAGAAAAATCAATAATACCATCAAAATCAACATTAATTTCATCAAAAGAATTATAAACTCTATCATTCTTTTTTAAATCAACTCCTAAAATTTCAATATTTTCCTCAATACATATTTTTTTTATACTCAAACCCATCCTACCTTCAGATCCATTTAAAACTACTCTCATATTTTCCTCTTAGATTTTGTAAAATTCTGCAGTGATTTTTGCAACCTTTGCTATAAACTCCTTCCCACTGCGATAACTTGGAACATCATCAAGCAAAACACATAATATATAATCCCCATTTGGTGAAAAAACTATACCAACATCACTACAACTCTTTCTAAGAAGCCCAGTTTTATGTCCAACCTGCCAGGTAGTTGGTATTCCTTTTCTTATTCTCGAATGTGATTTATTTCTCTTTAAAATATCAAGCATCATCTCGCACATATCCTTTGAAACTATATCCTTTTTATAAATTCTCTCAAGAAGATATCCCATTTCTCTTGGAGTTGTAAAATTTTCTTTTGAAACTCTTCCAGACGTCAAATTCATTCCTTCTTCAGTTATATTTGTATATGAAAGCCCTATTTGTTTAAAATAACTTTTAAAATACTCTATACCTATGTGATCAACAAGCATTTTTGTTGCTGTATTATCACTTTCTGTAACCATTCTATATACTAACTCAAGAACAGTAATCCTTGTTCCATCTCTTGCCCATTTAAGAGAACCAGATCCCTCTACCCTTTCCTTTGATGTTAATATAAGTTCAGTTTCAAGAGAAATTTTATTCTCTTTGACAAGATTAAAAACACCAACCATTATCGGAAGTTTAATTAAGCTTGCTGATCTAAAAAGCCTATCAGCATTATACTCCCATGTTTTACCTGTTTTAAGATCCTTAATGTATATTCCAACTTTTGCTTTGTAACTATCTGATAATACTCTAAGTCTTTCATTAAAATCAAGCCATCTTGAAGAATCAAAATAGGAAGAAATTTCTTTGTTTTTTAATTCTATTGATTTTTGATAAAGATAATTTTCATTTTTAAAATTTACATTACTATAGACAAAATATATAACACTCACAAGAATAATAACCACCAAAACAAAAACCAATTTTTTTTTCATCATTCAGAGATAAAAATCACTTAACGGAAAAATCAATCTTATCCCCTGATGAATAATCAAGAAGTATGGTTGAGCCGTCTTTTACTTTATTTACAAGCATAAACTCTGAAAGTGGATCTTCAATGTATCTTTGTATTGTTCTTAAAAGAGGTCTTGCTCCATAATTTGGATCAAATCCTTTTTCAACAATAAATGCTTTTGCTTTATCAGTTATCTCAAGTTTAATTCTTCTATCCTCAACTTTTTTCTGAACTTTTGTAAAATTTATATCAAATATCTTCATCATATCATCTTTTGTAAGAGGTCTGAAAACTATTATATCATCTATTCTATTTATAAATTCAGGATTAAATACCCTCTTTACCTCTTCCATAACAGTGTCTTTCATATCCTTGTAATCCTTTTCTTTATCTTCTTGAGGAACAAATCCAAGAGTCTTTCCTTTGGTTATTAATCTCGCTCCAATGTTTGATGTCATTATAAGTATTGTGTTTTTGAAACTTACTCTATGACCAAGGCTATCTGTTAAAACTCCATCATCCATAACTTGAAGAAGTATGTTATATACATCAGGATGTGCTTTTTCAAACTCATCAAGAACAACAACCGAGTATGGCTTTCTTCTAACTGCTTCTGTAAGTTTTCCTCCCTCTTCATAACCAACATATCCAGGAGGTGCCCCTATCAATCTTGAGACAGCAAATTTTTCCATATACTCAGACATATCAATTCTTATCATAGCATCTTCATTACCAAAAAGATACTCTGCAAGTGCTCTTGCAAGCTCTGTTTTTCCAACTCCTGTAGGTCCAAGGAAAAGGAAGTTTCCTATTGGCTTTTTTGGATCCTTCATTCCTGTTCTTGATCTCTTTATAGCCTTTGCAACTGCTTTAACAGCTTCATCCTGACCAATAATTCTTTTGTGAAGTTCTTCCTCCATATGAAGAAGTTTTTCGGCTTCACTTTGAGTAAGTCTTGTAACCGGAATACCTGTCCATTTTGAAGCAATAATTGCAATATCTTCCTCTGTAACTACAGGTCTTTTTTTCTCTTTTTCTTCTCTCCATTTTTTCTTCATCTCATCAAGTTCTTTTTTTAGTTGTTTTCTTCTTTCAGTAAGTTCTGCCTTCTTTTCAAGATCACCATCTTCTTCTGCTTCTTTTTCAAGTTTTAAAATCTCTTCTATTTCTCTCTCCTTATCTTTAATCTCTGGTGGATAAACTGATAATTTTAATCTTACACTTGAACCTGCTTCATCCATAAGATCTATCGCTTTATCGGGAAGAGCCCTATCAGTTATATATCTGTCTGAAAGTATAACAGCCGCTTCAATTGCTTTATCATCATATATACACATATGATGAGCTTCATATTTTTCCTTCAAACCTTTAAGTATTTTTATTGTTTCTTCAACAGATGGTGGATCAACAATTATTGGCTGAAATCTTCTCTCAAGAGCAGGATCATGTTCTATATGCTTTCTATATTCATCAAAGGTTGTTGCCCCAATACACTGAAGTTCTCCTCTTGCAAGTGCTGGCTTTAATATGTTTGCTGCATCAATTGCTCCCTCTGCAGCTCCAGCTCCAATGACTGTATGTAGTTCATCTATAAAAATTATTATTGAATTTTTGGCTCTTCTTATCTCTTCTATTATCGTTTTTAACCTCTGCTCAAACTCGCCTCTATATTTAGTTCCTGCAACAATTGACGCAAGATCTAAACTAACAAGCCTTTTTCCATTCAAAGTTTCTGGAACATCACCGCTTACAATTCTTTGCGCAAGTCCCTCAACTATAGCTGTTTTTCCAACACCAGGTTCTCCAACAAGAACTGGATTATTCTTAGTTCTTCTTCCAAGAACTTGTATCAATCTATCCATCTCATTTTCTCTACCAATTACAGGATCTAACTGTCCACTCCTTGCAAGTTCAGTCAAATCCCTTCCAAATTCATCAAGTGTCTGGGTTTTTACTTTAACTGGTTTATAAGCAATATGTCTTTCTTTGGAATAAGATCGTTGTGGTTTTTCTTCTTCACTCTCATCAAAATCATCATATTTTTCATCTCTTTTAAATGAAGCACCACTTAAAATTTTTAAAATCTCTTGTTTTAAATTCTGATATCTAACTCCCATACTATTAAGTATTCTTGCTGCAACACCTTCTTCATCTCTTACAATTGCAAGAATTATATGTTCACTTCCAATATAGTTATGCTCAAACTTTTGAGCTTCTTCAACAGCATACTCAAGAATTTTTTTTGCCTGCGTACTTAATGGAAGCTCACCAAGAAGCATCATTGATTGTCCCACTCCTATAGCATCCTCAATTGTCATTCTAAGTTTTCTTAAATCAACCTTTAGATTTTTAAGCGCTTTTGCTGCAACTGAATCATCAACATCAGTTATAGCAAGAAGAATATGCTCGCTTCCCAAATAATCATGATTTAATCTTTTAGCATGTTCTTGTGCTATAAGAAAAATCCTATGAAAATGTGGGCTAAATCTTTCTTGCATCTCTACCTCCATTATCTACTTTTCTTATTTTAAGTTTAAATCCCTCAATATCATATATCTCTACCAAAGAACCACTCTCTATATCTTCATCACAAATACAATCCCACCATTCACCATCAATAAGTATCTTATCCTCCTTTTTAAGAGAGTTTTTAAGAATAATTTTCCTTCCAATCATTGCCTCTCTTCCTGTTGAAACTTTCTTCAGATGTGCTTTTAAAACTATATAAGCAAGTATAATAACTACAATAACAATTCCAATAATATTTGCCATAAGAATTTTCATATTCACCCCTATTCCACTAACTTCAGGAGAAGATTTAAAAAGTATTGTTGTTCCAAGAACTAAACTCAAAATTCCAGCAATACTTAAAAGCCCAAAGCTCATAATCTTTATCTCAAGAAGAAAGAAAAGAAATCCAAGAAAAATTAAAATTATTCCAGCAAAATTAGCTGAAAGCGTTTGAAGTGAGTATAATCCAAGAACAATAGAAATTCCTCCAACCACACCAGGCAATATTAAACCTGGATTATAAAGTTCAATAAATATTCCTATTGCTCCAATACTCATTAAAATCATTGCTATATTTGGATCTGTTATTGTAGAAAGAAACTTTTGTCTTTTTGTCATATCCACATAATCAATATTTTCAATCTTATCTGTTTTTAACACACCATAACTATCAATTTTAAATCCATTGATTTTCTTTAAAAGTTCATCTAAATCCTCTGCCACAAACTCAATAACTTTTAATTTTAAAGCCTCATATGAAGTAAGTGAATCACTTTTAGTAACAGCATTTCCTGCCCACTCAACATTTCTGTTTTTATATTGTGTTATTGATCTTATATATGCTTTTGCATCGTTTAAAACCTTTTCTTCCATCGCAGACGAGCCTTGCTTAGATTTTTCTTTCTCTTTCTTCTCAATATCAATTCCTCCCCCAATCATTACTGGATGCGCAGCACCAATATTTGTAGAAGGGCTCATTGCTGCTATATGAGAAGCCATTGTTATAAAAACACCTGCAGAAGCAGCCCTTGCCCCTTTAGGATAAACATAAACACATATCGGTTTTTTTGAAGAAAGCATATTTTTTATTATCTCTCGCATTGAGGTATCAAGTCCACCAGGTGTATCAAGCCTTAACACAAGAAGATCATAACTTTCCTTATTAAGTTTTTCAATATTATTGTTTATATACTCAACAGCAACGGGAGCAATAACTCCAGAATAAGTTATAACAAGAACTTTTTTAATCTCATAAATATTGTGATTATCAGCAAAAGCGTTTAAGTTTAAGATAAAAGAAAATAAAAACAAAGCAACTCTTTGAATCATAAAAAATCTCCTATTCTAAATTATACAATTTTTATAATAACTCATAATCATTATTCTGATTTTATGTTAATTTGATGAAATATTAATAGACCTTTTTCGGATAAAAAAGTATCAGCGTTCTGTTTAGTTCAGAAGTTGTTCCAACATAAACAACCTTTACACCAAGATTTTGACCCTTAAAAATGGTCTCTCCTTCAATAATCTCACCAGGGTTATCAAATGCTTGACCAACCAATCTTAAAAGATTTTGTTGTGCTGCATCAACAACATCAAGAAGATGTATTTGCTCACCCTCAACAGCCTTAAGTTCAAAATTTGCATACAAGACATTGTTGTTTTCATCAACAACTATAACATACTCATTTAATGGAACTATTGTCTTTAGTATTGCCTTCCACCATTTTTCTTCTATTTCCCTATAATATTTATCTCTTTTCTCATATTCTTCAATCTCTTTTTTGAATTTTTTCAAAAGAATATTAACACTATCAGCAACAAGTCCTATCTCATCATTTCTTGGTTCAAATCTAAGTTCAAATGTTTTAAAAGAAGCAACTTCTACAGCTTCTGAAAGAGATTCAAGTGGAGTTATCACATAATGATAAAAAAACCAGTAAAAAGGAATTCCAAGAAGAACAAGAACTCCTATCGCACCAACAATATATTTAGCCATTGCTGATTTTACAAGAGCCTCCGATGTAGCTCTTGAAACAAGAAGTAAAATACTTCCAATAAGTTCATTATTTGCCGTAAGAGGAATCGCTATTTCATAATAAGGTTGTTTTGGAACAGGTCTAACCTTTGGAGTTTTTGATGTAACCGCTTGGCTAATAGCGTCTGTAAAAGCACCTACTTGAGATATATACTCATCCCATCCCATTCCTATAAATCTTGGTTCTCTATGCCATCTTATAGTACCATTTTTATTAAGATAGACAATTGATGCAATCCTCTCATCTTTTGAAAGTGTATCAGAAAGAAGAGAAAACTCTTCCATAGTTATTGTTTTTGGATTTTTAAAAAGTCCCTCTCTTAAAACTGGTGCATGAACTTTTATTGTATCTATTATATCAGCTTTAAGTTTTTCATCAAATGTCCATTTAAAAAGATTGTAATAGAAAACCCCACCAAGGGTCATTACATATATACCTATACCTATAAACCAAATACTCCATTTAACTGTAAGTCTCATATACTAAAATAATTTTACTAATAAGATGTTAAAAAATTATTTCAAAAAAATTAATTTTGTTTTTTCTCGTTTTCATTATTAGATGTTTCATCTAAATTTCTTCCACAACATTTTTTATATTTTTTCCCACTTCCACATGGACAAGGATCATTTCTTCCAACTTTTACAGATGATATTGTTGGTTTTGGAGAGTTTTGAGTTTCTTTTTTTTGTTGTTCTTTCTTTTTATCTGATTGATTATCCTCTTTCTTTATAATTCTTGGAGGTGTAGGTGGAAGTTGAATCTTAAACAAATACTCTACAAAATTATCTCTTATTCTATTAAGCATTCTCTCAAAAAGGGAATAAGATTCTTTTTGATACTCTATCAAAGGATCTTTCTGTCCATAAGCTCTCAAAAAAATCCCTTTCTTTAAATGATCAAGTTCATAAAGATGATTCTTCCAGTTATGATCTATTATTTGAAGAAGAAGAATTCTTTCAAGTTCCCTAAAATTTACTCCTCTTTGAACAAAATCAAACTCTCTGTTTTTATAAATTTCATTTACTCTTGAAATTATATTTTCTCTTAATTTTTCAAGATCATTATCTTCCTCAACACTAAATCCAAAAATTCTTTTTATATTTAAATTAAATGTATCAAAATTCCATATTTTTTCTTCTGGATTTAAATACTCATCAAAAAGCGAATTAACTCTTTCCTCTATCATCATTTTAACTCTTTCAGATATATCATCACTTTCAAGTATTGAATTCCTAAGTTCATATATAACACTTCTTTGTTTGTTCATTACATTATCATAATCAAGAACCTGCTTTCTTATATCAAAATTCATTGCTTCAACTCTTTTTTGAGCATTTTCTATTTGCTTAGTAATAATCCTTGATTCTATAACCTCCCCTTCTTTCATCCCTAATCTTTCCATTATCGCAGATATTCTATCAGAGCCAAAAAGCCTCATTAACTCATCTTCAAGAGAAACGAAAAACACAGATTCTCCAGGATCTCCTTGCCTTGCACATCTACCTCTCAATTGATTATCTATTCTTCTTGACTCATGTCTTTCACTTCCTATAACACACAAACCACCAACGCTTACAACATACTTTTGATTTTCAGGATCTGGGGGATTTCCTCCAAGTATTATATCTGTTCCTCTTCCAGCCATATTTGTAGCAATAGTAACTGCCCCTTTTCTTCCAGCCTGAGCAATTATTTGTGCTTCCATCTCATGATATTTAGCATTTAAAACCTGATGTGGTATTCCTATTTTTTTAAGCATCTGAGAAAGCATTTCTGATTTTTCTATTGATCTTGTTCCAACAAGAATGGGTTGTCCCTTCTTCCATCTTTCTTCTATTTCCTTAACTATCGCATTAAATTTCTCTCTCTCAGTTCTATAAACTCTATCAGGCCAGTCTTTTCTTATACATTTTTTATTTGGTGGTATCTCAACAACATCAAGTTTATATATCTCCCAAAACTCTTGCGCCTCAGTCATTGCTGTTCCAGTCATTCCAGCAATTTTATTATAAAGACGGAAAAAATTTTGAAATGTTATTGTTGCAAGCGTTTGATTTTCTTCTTTTATCTGAAGATGCTCTTTTGCCTCTATTGCCTGGTGAAGTCCATCAGACCATCTTCTTCCAGGCATCAGCCTTCCAGTAAACTCATCAACTATAATTATTTCCCCATCCTTTACAACATAATGAACATCTTTTTTGAAAAGGTAATGTGCTCTTATTGCTTGAACAACATGATGTGCCCACTCAGCATTTATATCATTATAGATATTATCAACTTTTAATAACCTTTCAACCTTTAAAACTCCTTCATCAGTCAAAACAACAGAATGATTTTTTTCATCAATTATTGCATCAAAACCTTTTCCGATATCAACACCATCTCTTTTTGCTTCTATTTCCTCTTTCTCTGTTATAAACTTAACTTTCAAATATGGTATTATTCTATCAACTATGTAATATTTATCTGTGGATTGTTCGCTTGGTCCAGATATTATCAAAGGTGTTCTTGCCTCATCTATAAGTATTGAATCAACCTCATCTATAATTGCATAATTTAAACCTCTTAAAACCCTATCATTTTTATCCATAACCATGTTGTCTCTTAAATAATCAAAACCAATCTCATTATTAGTAACATATGTTATATCACAAGCATACATCTTTTTTCTTTCTTCATTTTCCATATCATGCTGGATATATCCAACACTCAAACCAAGAAACTCATAAACTGGTCCCATCCAAAATCTATCTCTTTTTGCAAGATAATCATTGACTGTAACAACATGAACACCTTTTCCAGTAAGAGCATTTAGATATGCAGGAAGTGTTGCAACAAGTGTCTTTCCCTCACCAGTTTTCATCTCAGCAATTTTCCCTTGATGAAGAACCATTCCACCTATAAGTTGAACATCATAATGCCTAAGACCTATCGTTCTTTTACTTGCTTCTCTAACACAAGCATATGCATCAGGAAGTATTTCATCAAGTGTTTCTCCGCTTTCAAGTTGTTTTTTAAACTCATCTGTTTTTTTTCTAAGTTCATCATTTGTGAGTTTTTCATAATAGGATGAAAGCGAGTTTATTTGATCAACAATTGGCTTTATTTTTTTAATATCTCTTTCACTTTTTGTCCCAAAAAGAAGTTCTATAACTTTTGTAATCATAAAAATATTATATCAAATATAACAAAACTTGAAAGGGAAAACGCATTGGATCATAATTTTTGTCCCTAAAGATAATATGGATAGATTAAAATTATGTCCCTAAAAATATTTCAATTATTCAAAATACTAAATCTCCATTTAACTTCCCTTTTTTCAAAG
>Ga0081479_120320_pt1 | contig 32190 bp, 26 predicted proteins | sample MamHotmetagenome_FD_70984 | JGI IMG/M metagenome (GOLD analysis project Ga0081479, IMG submission 70984) | Hot spring cone microbial streamer communities from Mammoth Hot Spring (Liberty Cap Streamers), Yellowstone National Park, USA - T=72 v2... | ecosystem: Environmental > Aquatic > Thermal...
ATATTGTAAAATAAAGATTAGATTTTTGCATTTTTGCCTCCTTGGTGGAATTTTTGCTATTAAAATTTTAACTGCCACCAAGGAGTTTTTTAGATGTTCTATTTATATTTGAATTTCTCACCCGAGGTATGATAGATGATTTGAGTAATTAACTTTTTAATTTGAATGAGAACTTTCTACAATTCCTGCAAGTTGTGCAATGTATACGGAAATGAGTTTATTTTTGTCCGTCAACCTAAAGCTGAGGACTGAAGGATCTCTTTTTTTCAAAAATCAGATTCTTTGCAGATTTTAGAATGACAGATAAGACAATGTCTTTATTAAAAATTTTTTGGAGCACTCTCCCGATTTTAATGAGACTGTTCAAAAATTCTTGTAAATTTGCCTTTCCTTATCATCCTGAGGCCGAAGGCTGAAGAATCTCATTTTTAAATTTTGTAAAAAACCGCTAATTTCTCACTCGAGGTATTAATAAAAGTAATACCATTTAAGATAAAAGGTATACAAACAGATAATGAAAGTAGATTCTTGGGTGAGTTTACCAAAGCATTAAAGAAGAAAGATATAAAACATTATTTTAACTATCCAAAATATCCAAAAGGACAAGCATATGTAAGAGAATGGATAGGACATTACAAGAAGAGTTTGAGATGTGCTATTAAGATTAAGAATTAGAAGATATTTACGAGTTTAATAAAAAGATGTTGCAATATATGCTATGATATAACACAGGAAGACCTCATCATAGTTTAAATAAAAAATCTCCTTTACAATACTTTTGTGATATTATAAATTCAAGAAAATCGGAATTTTCCCAAACTGGTGTAGCCTATACATGTAATTGACTGATTTATCAGTCATATTATATAATGAAAGCAAGATAACCAAAGATTGGAGCAAATAATGTACAGTTTTTTTATAAGAAGACCAATCACAACATGGATGTTTATGCTTGCTTTCATAATTGCCGGTTTATACAGTCTTAAATATATTCCAGTTGACAGAAATCCAAACGTAGATTTTCCTATTGTTTCAATAACTACAACGTATAAAGGGGCTTCTCCTTATGTAGTTGATACGAATGTTACAAGAAAAATAGAAGACCAGCTTGCAACTATAAGTGGTATAGAGGCTATAAACTCAGCAAGTTTTACAGGAACTTCAAGAATAACATTAATCTTTGACCTTGATAAAGACATTGATATTGCAGCTCAGGAAGTGAGGGATGCTGTAAACAGGGCACAGAGAGGTTTTCCTGTAAACGTTGATCCACCCATTGTTAGAAAAGTAGATACCGGGATAGCTCCAACGATGGCTATCTTACTTCATGGTTATGCTGACTATGGAACTATGGCTTACTATGCTGATAAGGTAATCAAAAGAGAGTTTGAAAGGGTTAAAGGAGTTGGTCAGGTAGACCTTGGAGGCTTTAGAGATTATGTAATGTGGGTTAGAATAGACCCGTTAAAACTTGCGGGGTTTAAGTTAACACCTATGGATGTTGTTAATGCACTACAAAAAAATAATGTTGAAATTCCGGCAGGTAGAATAGACAGTCAAAATAGAGAGTACGCAATAAGAGTTTATGGAAAGAGTCAATCTCCTGAAGAAATAAACAATATCATAATTAAGAACAACATAAGAATTAAAGATGTTGGAAAGGCTGAATTTACATTTGACGAAAAGAGGGGGTTAGTAAGATTTAAAGCCTTTGACTCTAAGGAAGCAGAGCCGGGTATTGCTTTGATCGTTTACAGACAATCAAAAGAAAATACGGTGGAAGTCTCTAAAAGAGTCATCGAAAAAATGAACGAGCTTAACAAACAACTTCCAGCCGGTTTAAGATTGGACATAAACTATGATGCTTCTGTGTTTATTGAAAGAAGTGTAAACGATGCTTTACATGAGATAGTAATCGGAGCATTGCTAACTGCTTTTGTAGTTTTCTTATTTTTAGGAAGTTTAAAGATGACTTTTATACCATCTATGGCAATTCCAGTGTCTGTTTTAGGAGCTATAACTGTTTTATTCTTTGCCGGGCAATCTTTAAACACATTTACACTTTTAGCTTTAGCTGTTGCGGTTGGCTTAGTCATAGACGATGCAATAGTTGTAATGGAAAGTATTTACAGAAGAAATGAAGAAGGATTAACAGGCATAGAGGCAGCAGAAAAGGGAACAAAAGCAGTTATATTTGCATTACTTGCATCAACAGCTTCTTTGATAGCTATTTTTATACCTGTCTTATTTGTTAAAAGTGTAATTGGTAAGTTTTTCTTTGGATTTGCACTTACGTTAATTGTAGCAATAGCAATTTCTTACATAGTATCTTTAAGCTTTACTCCTATGATTAGTGCAATATTAGTTCAAGCTAAGGAGAAAAATATCTTTCAAAGAGCTTATGATAAATTTGAATCTCTTTTTGATGTTGCTTTAAAATGGTCTTTAAACAATAAAGCTATTATTTTAGCTATCTCAATAGCTACAGTTATGATTGGCTATAAACTTGCAAGCTTTGTTCCAAAAGAATTTACACCGGTTATAGATGAAGGGAGATTATTAGTCAGATTTGAAACACCTACCGGTTCATCTTTTGATTTTACAGATAGAAAGGCAAAGGAGCTTGAAAAGATAGTAGAAAAAAATCCATACGTTTTAAGGTATGGGGTTGCTTTTGGTGAAGGTATAGCAGGAAGACCGGAGGTTAACGGTGGAATATTCTTTATCACACTAAAAGACAGAGCCACAGGAAGACCACATCAAAAAGTAATCATGGATTGGTTTAGAAATGAGTTTAGAAAGGTTCAAGATGTAAGGGCTATAGTAGACACACCATCGGCAGTAGGACCAGCAGCAGGAAGGTCTGCAGATGTTATGTACATAATAAAAGGTTCAGAATTGCCGGTTTTATCTCAAATAGCAAATAAATTAGAAGGGCAGTTAAGACAGACACCGGGCTATACAGACGTCGATACAGATTTAAGAATAAATAAACCGGAGGTAAAAGTATTTATAGATAGAGATAAAGCTTTAGCACTTAGCATTTCCGTTGAAGATATAGCAAATACGCTAAACTTTTTGTTTGGAAAGTTTAAAATTGGCACTTACGAAAAAGGGTCAGAAAGTTATGACATGATAGTTAAGGCTGATGAAGAGTTTTTAAAAAGCTTTGAAAATCTTTCTAAGATTTATGTTAGAGGAAAAGATGGAAGTTTAGTTCCACTTTCCAATGTAATCAAATATGAATTGTCTCCAGGGTATAACGTTATTAACAGATATAACAGACAGTATAGCTTTACACTTTATGCTAACGTAACAGGTGGAAAGTCAGTCGGTGATGCAGTGGCAGAGGTAGAGAATTTCATAAAACAAACATTACCACCGGGATACAGCTATGAAATCGGAGGACAGACAAAAGAGTTTAAGAGAACGTTTTCTTATTTAGGACTTGCTTTAATCGTTGCAATCATAGCTGTGTATATGATTCTTGCATCATTATTTGAAAGCTTGCTGCATCCATTTACAGTTTTACTAACTTTGCCACTTGCAATTTCAGGAGTATTTGGATTTATTCTACTAACCGATACATCGCTAAACGTAACATCATACTTTGGAATTATTCTGCTAATTGGCTTAGTTACAAGAGATAGTGTTTTATTCATAGAAAGAGTTATCCAGATTAAAAAAGATGGTTTAGACACTTACAACGCAATCATTCAAGCAAGAAAAGAGAGATTAAGACCAATCTTAATGACAACTTTAACAATAGTAGCATCGTTAATTCCTGTTGCACTTGGACTATCAGAAGGTTCAGAGATGCGTCAGCCGTTAGCGATAGCTGTAATCGGTGGACTAATGACAGCACTTCCACTGAGTTTATTTGTAATACCAATTTTTTACATGATTATAGATAAAGTGAAAATTTTCAGGACAAGAGGCTTTTAAATGAACAAGGGAATTATAGATAGTAAAGTTAGCGAATTAAGAGATGTAATAAACTACAGCATTACTATTAGGGATTATGTGATGTCTAAAAATTGGGAAAAAATATGTTCGTGTATGGACACATTAGGGGATACAGACCTTGCAATAAATACATACTTTGATATATCTGACAATTTGATAAAAGATCTCTCTAATCATTTTAAGGATGATAATTATAGTTTTGAATACGGTATTAAATATCTTCTTCTTTATGGTGTATTGCAAAGCATGTTTATTCAACAAGATGCATTTTTAGACATTTATTATGAAATCATAACCCCTGAGGAAAAATTCAGTAAATTTAAGAAAAATTTTTTTGACAAATATCCTATTCTAAAAGAGATAAGGGATATAAGAATAAGGCAATAGGGCATCCAACTAATACAGGAGATAAATATTCCAATTTCATAATTAGAGTACCTATGAGGCAAGGATATTTTGAATTATCATCATACAAGGGTTCGGAGAGAGTTGGGACTATGCGTGTTAGATTAGAGGATTATTGGAAAAAACAGCAAGAAATTATTTCAGCAGGTATAGAAGAAATAATAACATTTCTTAAGAATAATGAAAAAGAAATAGTTAACAATTCAAATGGGAGGCAGTGAAAATGCATGACTTTGAGTTTTATAATCCGACAAAAATTATTTTTGGGAAAGGCAAAGAAAACCTTATCGGAAAAGTTTTGAAAGATTACGGCATCAAAAAAGTTTTATTTATATATGGTCAATCATCAATCAAAAAGATAGGCTTGTATGATAGAGTAATATCAAGCTTAAAAGAAAATGGCATCCAGTGGGTTGAACATGGAGGAGTAAAGCCTAATCCGGTACTTAGTCATACAAGGGAAGGGATAGAAAAGGCTAAAAAAGAAAATGTAGACGCTGTTTTAGCTGTTGGCGGTGGCTCTGTACTTGATGAAGGAAAAGCCATTGCAGTAGGAGCAAAATCAGATACAGATGTATGGGAATACTTCCATAGAGACAAAGAGATTACAGATGCACTTCCTGTGTTTACAATCCTTACATTAGCAGCAACAGGAAGTGAAATGAATGGATACGCAGTCATCACAAATGAAGAAACACAGGAAAAACTATCCATAGGCTCTAAGTTAATCTATCCAAAAGTTTCTGTTTTAAACCCAGAATTAACTTTTACAGTGTCTAAGGAGTATCAAGCTTACGCAGCAGTTGATGCAATAGCACACACAATAGAATGGTATTTTACTTGCACAGCCTGTCCTAATTTAGAAAACAGGCTTGTAGAAAGTATAGTAAAGACAGTTATGGAAACAACAGAGAAAATACTTGAAAATCCAACAGATTATGATGCAAGGGCTGAGTTTATGTGGGCGGCAACTCTCGCACTAAACGGCATTACAAGAACAGGTTATGCCGGTGGTGTTTATGTAAATCATATGATAGCCCATTCTCTTGGAGCTTTATACGACCTTCCACATGGAGCTTGTTTATCCATCGTTATTCCTGCTTGGATGTGGTGGTATAAAGACAAAAACAGAAAACAGTTTGATAGATTTGCAAAAGAAGTGTTTAACCTACCAACAGCAGAGAAAGGAATAAAAGCTTTAAAAGATTGGTTTAGTAAAGTTGGAGCACCGGTTTCACTTCAAGATGGAAAAATACCATCGTCAGATATAGATAAAATAGCTAACCATATTTATAACACAACTTCAAAGCTATGGGGATTGGATAAAGTCTATACAGTAGACAAAATAAAAGAGATTTTATACTTGGCATTAAGGAGCAACACTTTATGAGCACAAAGGATAGAATTATCTTAGCAGCAAAAGAGCTGTTTTCTACAAAAGGATATCACGAGACGAAAGTCTCTGACATTGTAGAAAAAGCCGGCGTTGCACAAGGAACATTTTATCTATACTTTAAAAGTAAAGAAGATTTGTTTTTAGAACTGATTAAAACTCTTCATCGCAGGCTTATGGAAGATTTAGAAAAATACTATCACAAAGAAGATAGCTTTGAAGTTAAAATAAAGAATCTTTTAGAAGACTTTATAACAGAAGTCTACAACAACAAAGAAATAGCAATAATATTTTTTCATTATCTACTTGGAATCAACGAAGAGTTTAAAAATATCTACATTCAAAAAATCTCAGATTTACAAAAACTTTTAGTAAAAATCATAGAAAAAGACCTGCCAAGTCAAGACTCTTTTGTAATTTCCAATCTTATCATCGGATACATTAGACAGCTTATTTTTAACTGTTTGCTTATAAAAAATGAAAGTTTAGAGAGATTAAAAGAAAGATTAGACCGGGGTTTAAATATAATATTTAAAGGTATAAAATAAAGAGGTTTTGTAATGAAAAAAATAATTCTTCCCATCTTAACAGCTTGGACGTTTTCTTACGGACTTACTTTACAAGATGCTATAAATGAAGCTATACAAAACAATCCAGAGCTAAAATCTTACAACCAGCAGATAATAACTTCTGAGTATCAGTTAAAAGCAGATGAAAATCTCCAATTTCCAACCTTTTTTGCATCGGTATCAGAAAAATTTTATAACAAAACACCAATGACAAAAATTCCCAACTTTCCAGTCTCCTTTAAACAGTCTAATAAAGACTTTTTTACATTTGACATAGGACTAAACCAAACAATCTATACAGGCGGGCAGGTAAAAAACAAGATTCAGATATCAAAGCACAACCTTCAAGCTACAAAGTATTACTATAAAGAGATGAAAGATGAGATTACAGCACAGGTAATAAAAGCTTATTTAGATGTTTTTGTTGCATCGGCGCTAGTAGATGTTTATAAAAAAGAGTATCAAGTTGTTGAGTCTATCTATAAACAACAGCAAGAATTCTTTAAAGAAGGTTTGATAACAAAGGTTGACTTACTACAATCAAAGGTAAGACTTGCAGAAGTAGAAAGGTCTCTAACAGAAGCAAAAGGAAATCTGAAAATAGCACTTGCAAGGCTTTCAAAGCTGACAGGAAAAAATATACAAGAAGATGAAAAATTTGAAAAACCAGTTTTAAACATAAAAGAGCCAGAAAATTATCAAGGACTTTTAGAACAGGCATTAAATAACAGAAATATAATCTCATTCTACAAAGAAAATATAAAACAGTCTCAAGCTAAGGCAGAGATAGAAAAGGCGCAGTTTTTGCCAAAGGTCTTTGTTCAAGGTGAATATCTGTACACAACCCAAAATTCCTACCTTGACCCAAAAGGAAATCTTATATTTACAGCAGGATTACAAGTAGAATTTCAAGGAGTGGAACCATATTATAAATACCTGCAAGCAAAATCAAACACGCAAAAACTTAGCTATGACCTTGAAAACATTAAAGAAAACATAAAACTTGAGATAAAAACAGCCTATGAAAATTATATCACTACAAAACAAAACCTAAAAGTAGCAGAAGAAAGTCTTACCTACGCAAAAGAGTACTTTGAGCTTGTAAAAGAGCAGTACGCTAACCAGCTTGCAACAAACACAGATTTAATAAATGCTGAAAGCTCATATACAAAAGCCTACGAAAGCAGAGAAATAAACTTCTACAATCTGCAAAAAGCATACGTTGATCTTATGAAGTCAGTAGGAAGATTAGAAGAGGTATTAAAATGAAGAAAAGTATAGGTCTTTTTGTTGTCTTAGTTTTAATTCTTATCTTTGCTTTTTTTGCCATTACATGGATAGAACACAGAATGAAGTATGTAATATCCGACGCTGTTTTTGTTGAGACTGATTATTTATCTAATGTAGGATTCAGCAGAGTAAGCGGGAAAATCATCCAGCTGTACAAAAAAGAAGGCGACGCAGTAAAAGCAGATGAAACAATAGCTAAAATAGATGACACAGATTACAAAATCCAACTTGAAAATGTAAACTATGAGATAGAAAGTCTAAAAAAACAAAAATCACAATTAGAAAATCAGCTTTCAAGAATCATACAAGAAAATGAATTAAATCAAAAAATAACAAGCTTAACCACGCAAGAGATTGAGAAAAAAATAGAGAGTTTAAGCGCACAAAAATCTCAAGTAGAAGCACAGATTGAAAAAGCTAAAAAAGATGAAGAAAGATACAGAAATCTTTTAGAAAAAGGGCTTGTTCCAAAGGCTAAGTATGAAGAGGTAAACACACAGCTAAAAGTGTTATTAGACCAGAAAAAAGCAATAGAAAAATCTATCTCAGAGCTTAACGTATCAAAGGCTAAATCTGCAGAGAATGTAGAGCTTGTAAAAACACAAGGACAGGTAAGTAAAGAAATCCAAGACCAAATCTCAGCACTTGAAAATAAGATTTTAGCACTTACAAAACAAAAAGAAGATTTAGAAAATCAAATAAAATACACAGAGCTTAAATCTCCATACAATGGCATCATTGCTAAAAAGTACGTATCCATTGGTGATATTGTAAAAGCTGGACAGCCGGTTTATGCAACAGTCAAAGAAAATAGCTTTTATATAAAAGTTTTACTTGAAGAGACAAAGCTAAACGGTGTAAAGGTTGGCAATAAAGCATACATAAAGTTGGACGCATATCCTGACAAAACCTTTGAAGGTAAGGTGGAAAGTATAGATATTGCATCTGCTGCAAAGTTTGCACTTGTTCCAAGGGATATATCAGCAGGCGAGTTTACTAAATTGGCGCAAAGAATACCAGTAAAAATAAGAATAACAAAAGGAGATACGAACCTTTTAAGAGTTGGCTTGGGTGGAGAGGTAGAGATTGAGAAGAAGTGATGGAAAATAAGCCTATTTACGAAACAATTACAAACTTTGAAAGAGGATTAATCACTTTTATAGTTATGACCGGAGCCTTTATGGCTATTTTGGATACAACCATCGTTGACATTGTTATTCCAAAGATGATGGGACCGCTTCAAACAGACCTTTACGGCATTCAATGGGTAATAACAGCCTACATGATAGCTTCAGCTGTAATGCTGATTTTATCAGAGTGGCTTGATAAAGTTATAGGTCTTAGAAAAGTATTTATAGCCGGAATTGTTATATTTACACTTTCATCTTATATGTGTGGAGTAGCACAATCATTAGATTGGATGATATCGTCAAGAATCACGCAAGGTATCGGCGAAGCTTTGATTATGGCAACAGCACAAACAATTTTATTTTCTGTCTATCCGGAAGAAAAAAAAGGATTAGCAATGGGAATATTTGGGCTTGGTGTTAGCTTTGCACCTGCACTTGGACCAACTCTTGGAGGATACATTACAGAGTACTTAAATTGGAGATGGGTGTTTTTTATTAACCTTCCAGTAGGAATTTTAACAACCATCCTTGCAATTTTCTATCTTCCGGAAACAAGTATGATAAGAGAAAAGGCAAAGCTAAATTTCATATCCTACTTCTTCTTATCTGTATTTACAATAGCTTTATTAATATTACTTTCAAAAGGGCAACAGCTTGGCTGGTTTATGTCTGATACGATAGTATATCTAACTATAATTTCAGGGTTTGCATTACTGTTTTACATTCTTTCAGAAATCTTATCAAAAGAGCCATTGATAGATTTTAGAATTTTTTTAATCAAAGAATACTTTGTCGGTTTTATGGTATTTTTCTTACTTCTTGGATTTTCTATGTATCAGGTTTTTTACCTTCTTCCGCTTTACTATGAAAACCTAAAAGGACTTCCAACCTTTGAGGCAGGACTTCACATACTTGCATTTGCATTTTTTATAGCTTTATTTTCTCCTGTTGCCGGCATTTTGTCTGATAAATGGAATGAAAAGTATGTTTTATACATAGCAACAGTTTTATACTTGATTACTTCTATCTTTATAATTCCAAAGTTGGATTACTACACACCGACAGTTAAAGCTGCGATAATGACCATTCCTCTTGGCATTTCTATGGGAATGTTTTTTGCACCAGTTACAACCTTAGCACTTAGAAAACTTGGACCAAAAACATCCCTCGGTACAGGACTTATGCATTATGGAAGGTTTGTAGGCGGTTCATTTGGAACCGCAATAGCTACAAATGACTTATACAAACAACAATGGGAGCATTTTGAAGGGATAAATACAATGCAAAATTACAATTACGTCAGCCAGTTTATTGAAAAAATCAAGGAAAATCTGATAGCAGTTCCGGAAAACGTAGCAGAGCTAAAAGCCAAGGCGTTATTTTATAGCGTCGAATATCTTCACAGTCTAAATTTTTCATTTCAGGATACATTTTTTATTGCCGGACTATTTGGCTTACTTGGAGCTTTACCAGTAATATATATGTGGGTTTCCGATTTGTTAAATTTTAATTCTAACAATACGATTAAGTGAAAATTTAAAAAATTTTGAGATATTTCGCTGTAGCTTTAAAATGACTTTGTATCCAAATTTTTAGCTACAGTTGTTTCCTTATTGAGAATAGTCAATAAATAGTGAGAGTGTTCCAAAATTATCTTAAGCTTGCCTTTCCGTGTCATCCTAGAGACATAAGTCCGAAGGATCTCATCTTTTGATTTTTTTACTTGAAAAGAAAAATATGAGATTCTTTGCACGGCTGCAGAATGACGATGTTGGTTTTTTGAACAGTCTCAATTTATTTTGTCAAAAGATCAAAGGAAGAAATTAAAGAAAAAGTTGAAGAGGTATCCTGTAAAATTAATCCAGTAATTCAAAAAATTTCTGGAGAAAAATACAAATGCGAAGAAGGAGAAATTCACTTTAAAACTTAAGAAAAAACAATAGCCTTTAGTAGCCTTTAGTAGGCTCAAAAGCCACTTTTAAATATTTATCTAAAAAGTATATACCTTTTATTGGTAAATATCGTTCATAAATATGTTGTAGATTTAAAGACTCGCTAATGATTTTTCCATGTCCGCCGGTTAGTATTATGTTAAATTTACATTTATACTCATTTTCAATTCTACTAATAACTCCTTCAACTAACGATAAATATCCATTATAGATTCCAGATTGAATGCCTGAAATAGTATTTTTACCTACAATATTTAAGGGTTTTTCAATCTTTACTTTTGGAAGTTTGGCAGTTTTAGAAAACAAACAATTTACAGAAGATTCTAATCCAGGAAAAATAAGCCCGCCATCATATTCAGAATTTTTATTAACTACGTCAAAAGTTACTGCCGTACCAAAATCGATTGCTATTAATGGTGGATTTAAAATATTTATAGAAGCAAAAGCATTCAAAATCCTATCTGCTCCAACTTCTAACGGATTTTCATAATTGATTTTCAAAGGAACTTTTACATCCTTTCTTATTAATAATGGGTTTACATTCAATAATTTTTTTAAGGCTATGGTAATTTTTTCTTCAACCTGTGGAACTACAGAAGATATATAAACTTTATTAACATTTGTTTTATCTAAATTGTAAAAGTTTAAGAAAAAAGAAAAGTTAATTAACCAGTCATCAATGGTTTTTTCGTGGTCTGTTTTAAATTTTAATGTTTCAATTTTATCTAAATCCTTTATATATCCAATCTCTGTGGTCGTATTACCAATGTCAACTGCTAATATCAATTTTCTTCTCTATCTTTACTAAAGGTTGAATTTCTATATCTAAAGAAATAGTCAACAGCTGCTTTGTAAAGGCTTTGAGCAAACCTTTCTAAAAATTTATCATTTGCCAATAATCTTGCATCATTTTCATTTGTTATAAACGCTGTTTCTATTAAAACAGATGGAATCGATGGAGTTTTTAAAACTACAAAGTTAGCCGATTCAATTCTTTTAAACTCAATATCTTTCAAGTTTCTTTTTAAATAAATCTGAGCGAATTTTGCAAAATTTAATCCCTCTGTCACTGTACGGCTTATAGCCATCTCTGCCACTATTTTATTTACATTTGGATTAGCACTAACTTTTATAATATTTAACACTGTTTTATTCTCTCTTTTCTCTAGTATTTTAGCAAGTTTTGAAGTAGCATCTCTCAAACTTAATATGTATATGTAAGTTCCAGAGAGATTTGGATTTTCAGATGCATTTGTGTGAATACTTATAAACAAATCTGCCTTTTTTTCCAAAGCGATTAATGCTCTATCATACAGTGAAATAAATCTATCATCTTCTCTTGTTAAATATACTTTGAATCTTGGATCTCTTTCTAAGAAAGATTTAAGTTTTAAAGCAACTTTTAGATTGATATCTTTCTCTCTTAAACCGTTAGCGATTGCACCGGAATCATGTCCACCGTGCCCTGGGTCTATGACTATTATTTTTTTTCTTCCTGCAAAACTTATTGGCACTTCTACTTCTGTAGAATCTAAAGAAATACCATTCATAGTTTGCATTTCTAAACTTCTTAGAATTTTATTTAAAACATCATCTGAATCTTTTTTTGAAATCACTTTTTTAGATTCTTTATTTTTTTTAGTAGTATTATTTTCATTTACATTTTGTTTTAATACTTTCAAATCGATAACTAATCTATCGGGGTTGGAGAGACTAAACACCTTAGGGTCTATATTATCATTTATATCTAAACAGATTATGGTTTTCTTGGTGACCTTATCTTTCGATATTTCTATAGATCTAACAAATCTTGGGTCTAAATTTATAGCTGAATTTTTAAATTCACCATCTATTTTAAAAATAAGAGTAGTAGATACTGGCAAATATTCATAATTTTTCACACCATCAAAAACAATTCTATAACCATAATCTTTTATTCCTGTTCTAATTTCAAATGCTTCTACATAAAAGATCCATATTAGTATGCTTAAAAAAATATGTCTTAATGTTTTCATATCAACTTTATCGGATTTTTTTATAAAAACTTAAACTAATGTAAATGAAACTCGAGACCCAAAACTGAGTCCCGGAAGTAGATGTTTACTGAGAAAGTTCTTTCCTTAATCTTTTAGCTACATTTACCATATTTCTTAATGATGGTATTGTCTCTTCCCATCCTCTTGTTTTTAAACCACAGTCTGGATTTACCCAGATAAGATCTCTTTTAATGTATTTTAACGACCTTCTTAAAATTTCTTCTATTTCTTCTTCTCTTGGAATTCTTGGAGAGTGTATATCGTAAACTCCTATACCAATTCCATGGTCGTAGTTGAATCTTTCGAATGCTTCTAAGATTTCTCCTTTACTTCTTGATGCTTCAATGGAAATAACATCAGCATCCATTTTGTAAATGTATTCAATGATTTCGTTAAATTCTGAATAACACATATGAGTATGGATTTGGGTCTCATCTTTAACCGTATCATGGCTAAGCTTAAACGCTTTTACTGCCCAGTTTAAGTAGGCTTCTTGTTTGGATTTTTTAAGCGGTAATCCTTCTCTAAATGCTGGTTCGTCTATTTGAATGATTCTTATGCCGGCTTTTTCAAGGTCTAAAACTTCTTCTCTTAAAGCTATTGCTATTTGATAAGCTACTTCTTCTTTTGGAATGTCTTTTCTGTAGAAAGACCAGTTTAGGATTGTAACAGGTCCTGTAAGCATACCTTTTACCGGTCTGTCAGTTAAGCTTTGTGCATAAACTGTTTCTTTTAACGTCATCGGATTTGGTCTTGAAATATCACCGTAAATAATAGGTGGTCTTACGCATCTTGTACCATATGATTGAACCCAGCCGTTCTTAGTAAATGCAAAACCTTCCAACTTCTCGCCAAAGAATTCAACCATATCTGTTCTTTCAAACTCACCATGAACTAAAACGTCTAAATCTAACTCTTCCTGAACTTTTATAACATATTCAATCTGTTTTTTGATAAAGTTTTCGTACTCTTCTTGTGAAATTCTTCCGGCTTTGTAGTCTGCTCTGTACTTTCTAACTTCTTGTGTTTGCGGAAAGCTTCCGATTGTTGTTGTTGGAAGTAAAGGAAGTTTTAATAATTCCATTTGCTTTTTATATCTCTCTTCAAATGGAGTTTTTCTTCCAACTTCTGCATTTCTTATTTGTGCAACTGTTTGTCTTACTGCTTCATTATTGTATTTAGATATGATAGATTTAACATCTGTGTCTGGTAGATCAACACCGTTTGCAAAGTGATCTTTTAACGATTTTAGCTCTGTCAATCTTTCGTCAGCAAAAGCAAGAATGTTTATAAGGTTTTGTGATAAATGTCCTTTCTCCGGCTCTAAGCTAACTGGTAAATGGAATAATGGTGTTGCATTAGATAAGATAATGTTTTCTGGCTTTATGTAGTTTGATAATTCTCTAATCAAGTTTGCAGTTTCTTTTAAATTTGTTTTCCATGGGTCTCTTCCGGATACAACGCCGGCAACTAATATTTTATCTGCCGGAAATCCATATTTTTTAATGTTTTCTAAGTTTTCATTGCTTGCTACAAAATCAAGACCAATTCCATGAACCGGTAAGTTTACAAGCTTATCATAACTTGAAAGACTTTCATAGTAAGTGTTAACAATTATTTTTAGGTTTTTGATTCCGTCCATTACTTTCTCATATGCTTTTAATGCTAGCCCAACTTCTTCATCAGATAAATCTAAAACAAACGCCGGCTCGTCTAACTGAACGTATTCAACACCTTCATTTTCAAGCTCTTTTAAAACTTGGTTGTACAAAGATGCAAAAAGGTCTAAGTATCCTGCAAATTTACTGCTTTCGCTTGCTTTAACCATTTTCATCAAGATCGAGCCTTCTTGTTTTTCATATACCTTTGAAAGGTGAACAAAGGTAAATGGTCCTACTAAAACAGGCTTAGTTTTGATTCCAAGTGCTTCTTTTACATATCTGTATGATTCAAGGGGTCTGTTTTTAACAAGCTTAATATCTCCTGCAAGTTCCGGAACTATATAGTGATAGTTTGTATCAAACCATTTTGTCATCTCGCAAGCAATAGCTTTATCTGTTCCTCTTGCCATTGCAAAGTATCTATCAAGAGAGTCTTCTATATACTTAAATCTTTCCGGAATTACATTAAACATTGTTGCTGTATCAAGAACAAAGTCATAGAGAGAAAAATCATTAGATGGAATAATTTCAACGCCGACATCAATAGCCTTTTTAACTCTGCCAAGATTTATTTCTGATGCTTTTGAGATAAGCTCGTCTTTTGATACTTGACCTTTCCAGTAAGCTTCTACAACTTTTTTTAACTCTCTGTTTGGTCCAATTTTTGGATAGCCGTGAATGGTTGTTTTCATAAATTTTCCTCCTGAAAAAATATTAATTTGCCATAAATTATACCTTATATTGATTCTAATTTCAAATGCAAACTATTTGCATTTTATGGTTTAGTAGTTTAAAATTAAATGACAAGTAAATAGTCAGCTATCTCATCACTTTTAAACAATATTTTTAATATAAAGGAGAGTTATGGAAAAGTTAATCATACCAAAGGGATTTAAAAGTACAAAACAAAGAAAGGCAATTTTAGAAGTTTTAGAAGAATGTAAAACGCCTGTTCATGCAGAGGATATTTATTTAAAGTTAAAAGAAAAAGGAATCGATATAAGTTTATCTACTATCTATCGTAATCTTGATATGCTTCAAAAACAAGGACTGGTAGTCAAAGCTTACATGATTGGAGAAGATAAAGCAAGATTTGGTCTTTCTTCTAAGAAGAATTACTTAATTTGCCAAAAATGTAAAAAGATTGTAATTATTGATAACTGCCCGTTTGAAAAGTTTAAAGAAGAGCTGATAGAAGTTCATGGATTTGATATTTTAGACCACAGCATTGAAGTTTATGGCATCTGTCCGGAGTGCAAGAAAGAGAAGTAAAAATTGTCAATATTAACATAAGATTTAACTTAGCTAACTAACATATTATTTGCTTTTGCACTGCTAAGTATATTCCAACAGTACGCATTTATGGCTTATCCGTCAACTTTCTACTATCACCATCACCATTAATGGTATATAATTGATTTATAATTCTCGATAAGGAGAAATATAATGAGCATTACAGAAATAGTTTTAAAACTTGCCTTAATCGGCGGAGACCCTGTTCTTTATTTACTGCTTATCATGAGTATTGTCAACTTTGCGATAATCATTGAGAGATTTATCACTTACAAAACTGTAGAAAAAAACTTAACAAAGTTTAAACCGTTAGAGTTAAAAATGTCCTTAGAAAAAAGACTTGGAATTTTAGCAACTTTTGGAAACAATGCGCCGTTTATAGGTTTGTTTGGAACAGTTTTAGGAATAATAAAAGCATTTCATAGCCTCTCAACCTCAACAGAGTTTGGAGTTAAAGTTGTAATGGCAGGAATATCAGAGGCATTAGTAGCAACCGCGATGGGTCTTTTTGTAGCAATTCCGGCTGTTATAGCTTATAACTACTTTGTAAGAAAGGCAAAATTTTTAATGATGGTCTACGAAGAGTCTAAAAAGTAAGGAGCTAAAAATGAAGCTTATTGACGAAAACGAGAAAGAGATATCTGAAATAAATATGATTCCTTTGGTAGATATAGTCTTAGTTATCTTAATCATTTTTATGGCAACTGCTACGTTTATGGTAGAAGGAAAGATTCCTCTTGACCTTCCAAAGGCAAAAACAGGAGAACCTGCAAAATCTACACAAAAAAGAATAGAAATAACAATCAAAAAAGATGGCATATATTTTGAAGGACAAAAAGTAAACCCAGAAGAGCTTAAGCAAAAAATCCAAGCAGTTAAAACAGATAAAAACCAAGTAGTCACTTTAAGGTCAGAAAAAGATGTAATTTTTCAAGATGTTGTTACAGTTATAGATGTTTGTAGACAGGCAGGATTAGAAAAGTACATAATAGAGACAAAAAAAGAATAGTATGAACTTTAAGAAAGAAAGAGTTTTAGTTATATCCTTAGCATTATCTTTATTAATCCATGCACTGATTTTTAGCTCACTTTTTCTGCTTAAACCAAAGCCAAAAGAAGAAAAAGAAAAAATAATCACAGTAAGTCTTGATGAAGACTTTAAAAAAGAGTTTAAACCATCGGTAGAAGAAAAAAAGATGATACAGCAAAAAGAAGCATTGCCACCACCTAAACCTTTACCAAAGATAGAGGAAAAAAAGATAGTGCAGCAAAAAGAAACATTGCCACCACCGCAACCTGCACCAAAGCCACAGCCAGAAAAACCTGAACCTATTGCCAAACCAGAATCAGAAACACCAAAACAAGAAGCTCAAAAACCACAAGAAAAAGAAAGCATTCAACAACCTACACAGCAAAATCCGCCACAAATTCAACCAACTCAACAAACACAACCTACTGTAGCACAGACACCAAAAACAGAAGCAACGCAGATAGACTTATCAAAAGGAAGACCAGACCAATTTAAGCAACCGGAGAAAAAGGAAGAAGACATAGACGGCTACCTTAAAGAATTGATAAGATATCTAAATCAAAAGGCAAGGGAGAGAGATTTATATCCACCAATTGCTAAAAGATTAAAAATAGAAGGTCAAGTAATTGTAAGAGTAACTATAAACGAAGATGGAACAGTAGACGAAAACTCTATAAAAATAGTAGAATCAAGCGGGTATAACGTTCTTGACAAAGGAGCCATTGGGATTTTAAAGAAATTACAACCATACAAAAAACCGCCAAAGAAAATAACAGTGGAAATTCCGATAGTATTTCAGATTATTTATATGTAGCTTATTGCAAACATCTGTTTAATGGATTATAATTTATGAAATATTTAGGATTATCTTCGAGGTAAATATTGGCTTACGAAGCTTTTTCAAGAAAATATAGACCAAAATCTTTTAAAGAATTGATAGGTCAGGAGCATGTTGTTAAGACTTTAAAAAATGCTGTAAAACTTGATAGGGTATCCCATGCTTACATCTTTTCCGGACCAAGAGGCGTTGGAAAAACAACCATAGCAAGAATCCTTACAAAAGTCTTAAACTGTAAAAACCCGGTAGATTATGAACCTTGCAATCAGTGTAAAAACTGTATTGAAATAGACAAAGGCTCTTTTCCGGACATGTATGAAATTGACGCAGCATCTAACAGAGGTATAGATGATATAAGAATGATTCGTGATAACGTTGGATACCAGCCAATAAAAGGAAAATACAAAGTGTATATAATAGATGAAGCACATATGCTTACAAAAGAAGCATTTAACGCACTTTTAAAAACCTTAGAAGAACCACCACCAAGAAACATTTTCATCTTAGCAACAACAGAGCTTCACAAAATACCGGAGACCATAAAATCAAGATGTCAAACATTTATATTTAAGCCACCAACAAAAGAGCAGATAAAAAACTATCTTTTGAGAATATTAAACAACGAAGAAATTCCATATGAAGAAGATGCGGTAGAACTATTAGCCCAAGAGCTTGAAGGTGGTATGAGAGATTCGGCAAGTCTTTTAGACCAAGCGGTAACTTATGCGGAAGGAAAGCTTACAAGAAAAGATGTGGAAGAAATCCTTGGAATAGTTCCATACAGCTACGTACAAAAGTTTTTAAGAAATATTAAAGAGTTAAAAGTTGATGAAAACATAAAATTAATTGACACACTTGAAGATGAAGGATACGATATAAATATATTTTGGAAGCAACTTTTAGAAGTCATTCACAAAACACTTATAGACTTAGCACTTGATAAAGAAGATGAGATCTTTTCAAAAGAAGACTTAAAATCTCTTATTTATTTAAAAACCATTTTCACAAAAGCATATTCAGAAGCAAGAACATTTTTTGACCCAAAACAGATTTATCATCTAACAATTTTAAAAACGTTGTATTTAGACAGCATCAAAAAGATGGAACAGCTTTTTACTGAAGATATTCAAGTTATCCCTAAAAAAGAGCCTAAAACGGTAAAGCAAGAAACTAAACAACAAGAAGAAGCAAAGCTAAAAGAAGAGCAAAAACAGGATTTAAACAAAATCATTAATCAGATTATAAAAAATGAAAAAGTCATGGCAGTAATAATGAAAAACACAGAAATTAAAGAAGATGAAAACGCAGTTTACATGAAAGTTAAATCAAAAAGCGAAGAAGACATTTTAAGAGACAATATGAGTATTTTAACTAAATACTTCAGAAAAGAAATATTCATTTCATCTCCGGAAGAAAAAAAAAGTAAAGTTAAAGAATCTAAAAAAGATGATGCAGTAGAAAAGGTTTTAGAGCTTTTTCCTGGTTCAAAAATAATTACTTACAAAAAGGAGGATGACAATGTTTAACTTTGGAAATTTGGCTGAGTTAATGAAACAGGCACAGAGCATAAAGGAAAATGTAGAAAAAGCAAAGGAAGAGCTTAAAAATGAAAAAATAGTCGTTGAAGTTGGCGGAGGAATGGTGAAGGTTATATCAGATAGTCTTGGAACAGTGTTAGATTTAGAAATAGATAAATCACTTCTTAATGAAAACGAATATCCGGTATTAAAAGATTTGCTTATCGCAGCTATGAATGAAGTATCAGAAAGGTCTAAAGAAGTTGTAGCAGATAAAATTTCTCAAGCTACCGGGCTTCCTGTGAATATGTTTAAATTTGGTGGTATGTTTTGAATTTAGTTCCAGAAACTATTCAGCAGGTTATATCGGAAATATCGAGACTACCAGGTTATGGAGAAAAGACGGCTCAAAGATTAGCTGTCAATCTATTAAAAATGCCCAAAGGTGAAGCGGTAGACCTTGTAAGACACTTAGCTTTGATGCTTGGCAAAGTTCATCTTTGCAGAGAATGCGGGATTTTTACAGAAAAAGAAATTTGCGATGTATGTAATGATGAAAGTAGGGATAGGTCTGTTATCTGTGTAGTTGAAGAATCTTTTGATGCTTTTATGATTGAAAATACAGGCAAATACAACGGACTTTATCATGTCTTAGGTGGAAGACTTTCTCCATTAGAAGGAATAGGTCCAAAAAAGCTAAACATAAAATCTTTGATTGAGAGAATAAAAAAACTGAATGTAAAAGAAGTTATCTTTGCAACAAATCCAACAGTAGAAGGCGAAGCAACAGCAAATTATATTCACAATTTAATAAAAAACTATCCTATAACCATATCAAGATTAGCTTATGGCTTGCCTTTTGGCGGAGTATTAGAAAATGCAGATGATTTTACATTAGCTAAAGCGTTGGAGAATAAACAGATTTTGAAGTGAGAAGTACCAGGAGGTGATAAAAAGATGATGATTTTAACAGAAAAATGGAAGTTGGGCGGAAAATTATAAACTTTAAGAGAGAATATAATAGACAGATTTTAAGATTAATTGGAAAAAGTCAAAGCTTAGACGAAGTTGTAAAAAAGTTAGAAAGTTTATAAATTATTTTTTTAATATATTTGAGAGTGCTTTAAAATTTTGATTGAGCCTAAAAATTAATGAGGATGTTCCAAAAATCCATATCGTCATTCTGAGCAAAGCGGGGGAATCTCATTTTTTATTGTTTTAAAAAGAGGAGATCCTAAAGTAAGCTTACGGGAATTTTATAACACTCTTAAAAATTAATTAACTTTTTAATCGTCATTACGAAACTGGCGAAGAGTATTAGCTTTTTTCTCTCTGTGGCGTTATTCTGAGTGTAAACATTTTTTATTTCTCACTTCTTTTTCCCCTGTTTTTGAAAAAGAAAATCCTTCGGACTTACATCCTCAAGATGGCATAAAGATAAATTTACAAAAATTTTTACAGCATTCTCGTCATTCAGATCTAAAAAGTTTCCCGATTTTAATCTGCTTTTAGTATGCTTAAAAATGCCTCTTGTGGAAGCTCTACTTTGCCAAACTGTTTCATTCTTTTCTTACCTTCTTTTTGTTTTTCAAGGAGCTTTTTCTTTCTTGTAATGTCTCCACCGTAGCATTTTGCCAACACATCACTTCTAAGTGGTGCTACTCTGTTTGATGCGATAATTTTTGACCCTATCGCTGCCTGTATTTTTACTTCAAAAAGCTGTCTTGGAATAACTTCTTTCATTTTATCAACTAAATTTCTTCCTACCCTGTATGCCTTATCTCTATGAACTATAAATGACAAAGTATCTACTACCTCACCGTTTATGAGAATATCCATTTTGACCAAATCACCTTCTCTATAGCCTATAAATTCATAATCAAAAGATGCATAACCTCTTGAAACTGTTTTTAGTTTATCATGAAAGTCAAACAAAACCTCTCCAAGCGGAATTTCATATCTAAGTAAAACGGTTTTTTGGTCTATGTATTCAAAGCCTTTTTGAATTCCTCTTTTTTCTTGTACAAGCTGCATGATTGAACCAACATACTCATTTGGTGTAATGATGCTTGCTTCTATGTATGGCTCTAAAATTTTATCTATTTCGTTTGGATTTGGGAGTTGTGAAGGATTTCTTACTTCTACCTCCTCTCCTTTTGTTGTGATTACTTTATAAATAACGTTTGGTGCAGTTGTTATTAGCTCTATATCATACTCTCTTTCAAGTCTTTCTTGAACTATTTCAAGATGAAGCAAACCTAAAAATCCACATCTAAACCCCATTCCAAGGGCTGGAGATGATTCTACTTCGTAGGTTAATGCTGCGTCATTAATAGAATATCTTTCCAGTGCATCTCTCATATCTTCAAAGGTTGTGTTTCCGGTTGGGTACAATCCAGCATATACCATAGGTTTTGCCGGTCTAAATCCTTCAACCGGTTTATCTGTTGGTCTTTTTGTATCTGTTATAGTGTCTCCAACTCTGATATCTCTAACGTCCTTGATAGCTGCTGCAACGTAGCCAACATCTCCGACTTTTAGACTATCAAGCTTTGTCATCTTTGGTGTTTGTGCTCCAACCTCTGTAACTTCAAACTCTTTTCCTGTTGACATTAGTCTAATTCTTGTTCCTACTTTAACTTCTCCATCAATAACTCTTATGAATGCTACAGCTCCTCTGTATGGGTCGTAGTAAGAGTCAAAGATTAAAGCTTTTAATGGCTTGTTTTCATCGCCTTTTGGTGGCGGGATTCTTTTGACTATCGCTTCTAATATATCCTCTATTCCTATGCCTGCTTTTCCTGATGCTAAAATTGCTCCTTCTGGGTCAAGTCCTAAAACTTCTGCAATCTGTGTTTTTATTCTTTCTACATCAGCAGACGGAAGGTCTATTTTGTTTATGACTGGTATTATTTCAAGGTTTAGGTTTAATGCTTGCCAAAATGTAGCTATGGTTTGAGCTTCTATTCCTTGCGTTGCATCTATGAGTAATAATGCCCCTTCGCATGCTGCTAATGACCTTGATACTTCGTATCCAAAATCTACGTGTCCGGGTGTATCTATTAAATGCAACGTATAATCTTTATACTTTAATCTAACTGCTTGGAGTTTTATAGTAATTCCTCTTTCTCTTTCTATGTCAAGAGTGTCTAAAAGCTGTTCTTTCATTTCTCTCTTTTCTAACCCACCTGTAAACTCAATAAGTCTGTCTGCCAAGGTTGATTTTCCATGGTCTACATGGGCTATTATAGAAAAGTTTCTAATTTTTTCCATTCTCTCGCTCAAATTCTTACACCTCTTTGGCAAAATTGTATAATATTATAATCTATTAACTTTCAACTAAAAGGACAGATTTTGAAGAAAAAAGTTATTTTAGGACTGATAGGTTTTATCTCACTGTTTACACTTATTTTTGGCTTGCATGTTTTTATCATTACAAGAGACCTGCCAAACGTAAAAGAGCTTGAAAACTGGAAACCTCCGGAAGCATCCGTTATCTACGATTATAAAGATAGAGTATTTTCAGAGCTTTACGTTCAAAAAAGATACTATGTTTCTATTGATAAAATTCCAGACCATGTAAAAAAAGCATTTATAGCTGTAGAAGATAAAACATTCTACGAAAATCCTGGAATAGATTTTTTTGGAATACTAAGAGCTTTTATTAGAAATATTTTCAGCGGCGGCGTTGTAGAAGGCGGAAGTACAATTTCTCAACAGCTTGTTAAAAACTTATTCTTGACACCGGAAAGAAGTATAAACAGAAAAATTAAAGAAATAGTCTTGGCACTTAGATTAAACAAGTTTTATTCAAAAGACAAAATATTTGAGATGTATCTTAATCAAATTTATTTAGGACAAGGAAGCTATGGTGTAGAAGCGGCAGCTCAAACATATTTTGGAAAACATGTGTGGCAGTTGGATGTTTGTAATGCTGCTGTTTTAGCCGGACTTCCAAAAGCACCTACAAAGTATAATCCATACCAAAATTTAGACCTTACTGAAAAAAGAAAAAAAGTCGTTCTGATGCGAATGTTAGAAGAAGGCTATATAGACGAGTATCAATATCAAAGATGTGTTGAAAAACCTATAAGGCTTGTCGGAATTACAAAGACAGATACATTTAACGATTATTTTGTAGAGCTTATTAGACAGTGGGTTGTTGAAAGGTACGGCGAAGATGCCATCTCTCAAGGTGGTTTAAAAATTTATACAACCATAGATAAAGATTTACATCATTATGCACAAAAAAGACTTCAAAATTGGCTTGAAGAAATGCAGGCACGTGTTGGATTTCCAAAGCTTTTTAAAGATGAAATTGAAAGTTTAGAGCAAAAATACAAATCTCAAAATGTCAGTCCAGAGACATTAATACCAAATAGCATCTACGTAGCTAAAATAAAATCTGTTTCAAAAAATAAAATAACTTTCGCTATAGATGAAGTAGAGGGTAAAGTATTTGTTAAAGGTAACACAGCAAATTTACAAAAATACGGCTATGTATATGTAAAATATACACAGGATAGAAAGTTTAAAGTCTTGCCATTCTTGGAAGGAGTAGTGTTAAGTATAGATTCTAAAACAGGTGGCATAAGGGTAATAGTTGGTGGATATGAATTTAGAAAGTCTCAGTTTAACAGAGCGCTGCAAAGCAAAAGACAGCCAGGCTCTGCTATAAAGCCGATTATATACGCAACCGCGATACAAAACGGATACACCCAAATCTCCATTTTAAAAGACGGTCCCATCTCATTTTGGGACTATAGCCAAAACAAAGAATGGGTGCCTAAGAATTACGATGGAATATACAGAGGAAATGTAATACTAAGAACCGCATTAGCTAAAAGTTTAAACGCCGCAACTGTTTATCTACTATCTCAGTTAGATTTTGACCCTGTAATTGCTACAGCTTATATATTAGGAATAAGACAAAAACTGCCAAAATATTATTCTCTTGCCCTTGGTTCTGTAGAACTAACTCCAATAGAGCTTGCAACTGTTTATGCAACCTTTGGAAATCAAGGGACAAGATGCGAGCCTTACTATATTAGGAAGGTAGTAGATAGAAACGAAAATATACTTTATCAGCAAGATCCAAGATGTGAAGATGTATATCCAAAACCAGAAAACGCCGTTATGGTAGACTTACTTAGAGCTGTAACAACTGAAGGAACAGCAGCAAGAGCAGCATCTTTACCATTCCAAACAGCCGGAAAAACTGGAACAACAAACGATTACGCAGACGCATGGTTTGTAGGATTTGACCCAGATCTAACCACCTTAGTCTGGATTGGTTATGATAGAAGAAAGCAGATAGGAAAGGGTATAGCAGGAGCAGAAGGAGCTTTACCACTTTGGATGGATGTTATGCAGTATGCAAATAGAGGTATGTCTTACAAAGAATTTCCGAAAGTGGAAGAAACTATATACATACCAATTGACCCAATTACGTTAAAAGTATCTAATGAAAACTGTCCTGGAAGATTCTTCCTTTTTGTCGATGGAACATATCCTCAGGTTGATTGTGATGGAAACCCTGTTGATTTAAGTAAAATTTATCTACCTCCACCACAAGAAGCACCATTAGAAAATCCTACCGAAACACAACCTGAGCAAGCACCACAAGAAAATACTCCACTACCAGATGCTATAAATCCAGAAACACCAAAGGATAAAAGTCCATCTCCTTCTGATAAGAACACAGTTGATAGTGAAGAAATAATAAATATAATAAGGAAAAATCAATAAAAGGAGCTTTGAAATGAAATATGCATATCCAAATGAAAAAGGATACTTTGGAATATTTGGCGGTAAATACTTACCAGAAACACTTATGCCAGCTTTAGAAGAATTAGAACAGCAGTATTTAAAAATCAAAAACGATGGAGACTTTAAAAGACAGCTTTTATACTATCTTACAGAATATGCTGGTAGACCAACACCTTTGTATTTTGCATCACGATTAACCAATGTAGTTGGTGGAGCAAAAATTTATTTAAAAAGAGAAGACTTATTACATACGGGAGCCCATAAGATAAATAACACACTTGGACAGGTTTTGCTTACAAAAAAAATTGGCAAAAAAAGAATCATAGCAGAAACTGGAGCAGGACAGCATGGCGTTTCTACGGCAACGGCTGCATCTTTGTTTGGTTTAGAATGTACTATTTATATGGGTGAAGAAGACGCAGAAAGGCAGGCATTAAACGTTTTTAGAATGAAGCTGCTTGGAGCAGAAGTTAAAATAGTAAAAGCCGGTAGCAGAACTTTAAAAGATGCCGTTAATGAAGCACTAAGAGATTGGGTTACTAACGTTAAAACAACTCATTATATTATCGGTTCAGCACTTGGACCCCATCCTTTTCCGATGATTGTTAGAGATTTCCAATCTGTGATAGGCGAAGAAGTAAGACAGCAAATACTTGAAATAGAAGGAAAATTGCCTGATGTTATAGTTGCATGCGTCGGTGGAGGAAGTAATGCAATAGGTATTTTTTATCCTTTTGTTGAAGATACACAGGTTAGACTTGTTGGAGTAGAAGCGGGCGGTTATGGAATAGAAACTGGCATGCATGCAGCAAGTATAAACGGTGGTACTATTGGAGTACTTCACGGAATGAAATCCTACTTTATTCAAGATGAGTGGGGACAAATAGAAACAACCCATTCAATTTCTGCCGGATTAGATTATCCTGGCGTTGGTCCGGAGCATGCATTTTTGAAAGAAATTAAAAGAGCAGAGTATATTACCGCAACAGATCAAGAAGCATTGGAAGGATTTTTATTACTCTCAAGAACAGAGGGGATAATTCCTGCGTTAGAAAGCTCCCATGCTGTTATAAAAGCTGTAGAAATTGCAAAAAGCTTAGACAAATCTAAATCTGTCGTTATAAATCTATCAGGAAGGGGAGATAAAGACGTTCAATCAGTAAAAAATCTTCTTGATACAGATAAAGAGTTGTATGAAAGATTGCTAAGCAGATTAAAAGATAAGTACGGAGTTTAATAAGATTCTTCGCTGACGCTCAGAAATGACAACATTTTAGAACTCTATAAAACAAAAAAGGCGGGACTATGCCCGCCTTGTGTATGTGATTTTTAGATTTTTACCAATTAGAACAAGAATCCAAGCTCTACAGCACCAGTTGTTCTTGAAGTTTTATCATTTCCGTTAGCTTCTTTAAATAAGTGAGCATCTTGCCCAGCATTTAAAGCACTAGAAGATTTAGCGTATGAAATTTCAGCTCTTAAGAATGTGTTTTTAGTTGGGTTGTAAGTTGGAGTAATTGTAAACGTCCATACTTTCTTAGCATTTCCAAATCCTAATCCACTTGTACCTATTGTAGGAATTAAAATTGTATCTTTGTTGTCTGCATATTCAATTCTTACTGGAATTTGAACGCCAACTGCTGGTTTTACGTTAGCATAGAGAGCTGCACCCCATGCGTTTGAAGATGAAGAGTAATTTGCTGGTATACCTAAAGTAGGCGCATGCAATTTAGTATTCCAAGCATCCTTTAAGCCGCTATCAGCTTTAAAGTAATCTACTTCTAAGCCAAGAGATACGGTTCCTAAACGAGGTACGGTTCCTAAATCTCCACCAACTGTTAAAGCATAAATATCTCTGTTTCCGCTTTCATTGTAAGTATGTAATCCAACATCAACTGATAAACCAAATTGTTTTAAGTTAGATGTGACACCAGCTTCAATGTAGTTAGTGTAGTTATTATTAACATTATTTGTATAAACAGGTCCCATTAATTGATAGTTTCCAGCTTTACCAGCACCTACGTAAACTTTTGCTACGCCAGCATCGTATGTGCCTCTTGCACCTTTAAGCAATACTGGGTTAGCTGTAAATAATACTCCTCTTGTGATGTGTGGGTTTAGGATTGTAACTGGCTTTTCGCCAAAGTTTGTCCAGAGTAAACCAGCATCTAAGCTTAATCCAGCAACTGGTTTGTAAGTAACAAAAGCAAGCCATGGTTTGAATTCATTAGTTTTGCCGTGGCCTACTAATCCATTATCATTCACAACATTAGAGCTTGCTACTACTGTTGGAGCTTCAAAGGAACCAAACGCTGCTGTAAACCCAATTCCACCATCTTGTGCTGGCTTTGTTAATCCAATAATTACGTTGTTAACAGAGAATGAGTCTTTTTGGAAGCCACCAGTTCCTCTTAACGCATGGTCATTGTTTTGTGCATTGTAAGATGCTGACACACCACCAAACAATGTGATGTCTGTGTTTGCTACTGTAATTTGTCCTGCGTTTGCTGCAGATACTGCAAGCAATCCTGCTGCTGCCAATCCTACTACTTTCTTCATCGTAAAACCTCCTTTAATAAAGTTTTTATAAAATCTGTTAATAAAAATTAACACACGTTATGATTTTTGTCAAGCATTTTAAAATAAGATTCTTCATCCGGCTTCAGAATGACGAATAAAGCTGCTTTGTCATCCTGAGATTTTATTTTACACTTATTCAATTTTCAATTTTATTGTATACAACTTTCATGCCAATTTTTTAGTTTTATACTTTCCTGTTATTTGCTTATTGTTTATAAAAATACTAAACTTTAGCTTTTTGCATTTTGGCAAATTACAAAATAAAAGCGAAGAAGTGAGAAGATGAGATTTTTCGCCCAGCTTCAGAATGACGTCATTTGTTCCTTTGTAATCCTGAACGAAGTAAAGGATTTCCTGTTTTGATATTTTGATTTGAAAAGAAAAAATTAGATTCTTCGCTGACGCTCAAAATGACAGACTTGGGAGACATAAAAGAAAGAGATTCTTTGCCGGCTGCAGAATAACGTTATCGGTGTTTTGGTTAACCTACCAAAATCTCTTTATAGTTTGGAATAAAATTTAAAACTTCTGATGATGGTTTGATTGTAAAAAGAGAGTTTTCTACCAATGTTTTTACAAACATAGCATTTAATCTGTGTCCGCCTTTAAAAGAGTAAACTTCTGCAACCAAAGGATAGCCAAGTAGATACAAATCACCGATTAAATCCAATACTTTGTGTCTTACAGGCTCGTCTTCAAATCTTAAACCTTCTTCGTTTATTACCTGATTGTTATGAAGAACAACAGCATTTTCAAGGGACCCACCTTTGGCAAGACCATTTTTCTTTAAGTACTCTACTTCTTCTAAAAAGCAGTAAGTTCTTGCTGTATAAACACCTTCATAAGACTCTTTTTCATAAGGTATGTATGTAAAGCTTTTATTTCCAATAATATCATTATTATAGTTTGCTTGATATGTAATTTTTATTTCATTTGATGGCTTCGCCATAATAAATTTATCTTCTATTTTAACCTTTACAGGTTCTTCTAAAACTACATACAATTTTTCTTCGTTAAGTGTTTTAATTCCACCTTCTTTTATCTTTTCAACAAAACCTTTACTGCTTCCATCAAGAATTGGCAACTCCTCGCCTATTAGCTCAATATAAACATTATCAATTCCGGTAAAATAAAGTGCTGCCATTAAGTGCTCTATTGTTCTAACTGATACGCCGTCTTTGTATAAAGTTGTTGAATATTCAAAACTATGGGCATAATCTATCTTTGCAGGTATAACTACATTATTTTTAATAAAATTTATTCCTTCATTCTTATTTGCAGGAAAAAGCTTTATTTTAACATTGTCTCCTGAGTGTAAGCCTATTCCTTCGATGGTTATCGGTTTTTTTATTGTTCTTTGAAATTGGCAGATCATAATCATTCTCCATATTTGTTTTTCGTTTAAAATCTATATGCAATTTTTATTCCAATCTTTGACATACGATTTAACAATAATTTTTGTAATATTATAATTTGAATTTTTGCAAATTTTCAAAAAGGAGTCAAAAGATGTTAGATATAGAGTTTTTAAATGAAAAAGCAACAAAGCTAAAATCAGCCTTAAAAAAGATAAAACAGATAATAGATTTTGGAGAAGATGCATTTTTAAAAACTCCGATGTATCCAGATAGAGTTAAATACTACCTTATAATTTTATACGATGAGCTTGAAGCGATAGCTTGTCATATTCTTTCTAATTATTACAATGACAAAATAAAAGAAAACTGCATAGAAAAGCTATCAAAAGATACTATTTTCTCAGAAAAGCTAAATAGAATTTTTGCAGATTTTAACGAGTTTAAAAATAAAGTATTTCAAGAAAATTTTAGCTACTTGGAAAAACAGCTCTATCATTTAACAAAAAATATAGTTGAAACCTTGGATACATTGTTTATAAAAGAACTTTCAGATGTGGTAAAACAGCTAAAAGAAAAACAGCCAAAGCTTGCTATACCTGTAAATCTTGTCAAAGTTAATCACTATGCTTCTGCAATAAAAGGAGAAGTAAAAAGATTAGAAACTTTTTCTAAAATGAGCGACCAAGAGTTTAAAAATAGTAGTTTTGCAATTGATAGAAGCAGATATTTTATTGTTGTTGCAATAGACAGTGCTTTATGGATTTGTAGACATATTTCAAGACAGCTAAAAATAAAGCCTTCAAAAAACTGCTTTAAATCTTTGGCTGAAAATGGTTGTTTATCTGTGGAGCTTGCAAAAAATCTTGATAAAATTGTTCAGCTTAGAAATGATCTAGCAGACCCTACAAAAAGCGTTGATTTAGATTTTCTGTATAAATTGGTAAAAGGTGATTTTAAAGCTTTAATGGATAGATTTATTTTAGAAGTTGCTAAGTCTATCAAGGAAGGATGTAAAGGTAAGAAGTGAGAAAAGGAAGAGATTCTTCGCCGGCTGCGGAAATGACATATAAGTTAACACTTTTATCAAATTTTTTGAAACAGTTTAATAAATAAAAAACTCACACAAACAGGAGAAACTCAGCCAATGGAAATATACATAGGAACCGACATAGTAGAAAACAAAAGAATACAACAAGCCTATGAAAAATACAAAGATAAATTCCTAACAAGAATTTATACACAAAAAGAAATAGAATACTGCCTTAGCAAAAAAGAATACATACAATGCCTTTCTGCAAGATTTGCTGCAAAAGAAGCAACCATTAAAGCATACTACCAAGCCTTTAAAGAAATACTTACATTTAAACAAATAGAAATATTGGGACACAAAAACCAACCTGCAGAAATTTTACTGCATAACATAGAAAACCCTTGTAATTTCAAGATAAAACTCTCTCTATCTCACGAAAAAAAATACTCAATCGCCACAGCAATCATATACACTGCATAGTTTTAACTGCAGTCCTTTTTTATTGCATCTTGTATTGAAGCCAATTAAAAATTGGCATGAATTTTGCTTATTTATAAAGTAAAAAGTTAGTGAAGAAATACTAATTAGAGGAGGAACACGATGCAACTAAGAAAAGAGGAAAGAGAAAACATAATTAAAGAATTTCTACCTAAGATAAATTATATAGTAAAAGCATTAAAACATCAAAATTTACCGCCAATAGTAGACAAAGAAGACCTTTTCCAAGTTGGAGTATTAGGGTTATACGATGCTCTTGAAAAGTTTGACCCGTCAAAAGGAGTAAAATTTTCAACCTATGCAGAAATCAGAGTAAGAGGATACATCCTCGACCATCTTAGACAGCTTGATTGGGTACCAAGAAACATAAGAAATAGATTAAAAAATCTTGAAAACAAAATCGTAGAACTTGAAACAAAATTAGGAAGAGAAGCAAAGCCAGAAGAGATAGCAGAATACCTTGGCATGAGCCTTGAAGAGTACATGACATATGCAGAAAAAACAGTTAATAAAATTCTAATATCCTTAGATTCTGATGTTAGTAAAGATGACGATGAAAGTCTGCATCTTTGGGAAGTTATTTCAACAAATGATGATACACCAGAAAAGTATTTAGAAGAAAAACAACTTAAAGAAATTCTTTCTGATATAATAATAAATAAGCTTGATGAAAGAGAAAAATTGATAGTTACTCTTTACTATTATGAAGACTTAAACATGAAAGAGATTGCAGAAATTTTAGGCTATTCAGAATCAAGAGTTTCACAACTTCATACAAAAATTATGTTAAAAATTAGAAAATTAATTGAGAAATATTTAGGAGGAAGATGATAAGAGATAAAATTGATCTAATGATTTACGATGTTGAATCTTTTATTTACTTTGGACAGAAAAAGATCGATAAGATAGTAAAAGAAGGTAGTATTATATCCTTAGAAGATTCAATATTTATTTTAAACAACTTTTCAGAGACTCTAAATAAAATTTCAGAAATCGTTAATAAAATCCCAGAAATAGAAAGCAAAGAAAAAGCTGATGATGTTTGTAATATAGCCCTTAGTGCTCTTGCGTGGATCATTTTTACAATCCCGTCTTTAGAAGTCCATACTCCATTATTCCCGGAGAATTTTACAATTTACGAAAAAGATATAATAGACTTTTTAGCTCAAAGCATGATGGAGCTTGAGAATCTAAAAGAAGATTTAGAAAATCTAAAATTTTTTTCAGTAGATATTGCTAAAAACATTAAAGAAGCATCTTTATTATTTGGACATTTATCAAAAACATCAGAAAAAAGCATAGACTTTAATTAAAATGTAACATCAAAGTAATCCTTAAGTTAACTTAAAAGCCATTAAAGAAGATTCAAAGTTTATTTGTCTTTTCCTAATTTCTTTTCTTATTCACCTCTACACCTGAAACTATTCTAAAAATCCACACTGTCACTCTAAGCGAAGGATCTCCTGTTTTTCTTTTCAAGTCAAAAAATCAAAAAAGGAGATCCTTCGGCTTTACGGTCTCAGGATGACACAGAGAGGTAAGCTTGCGAGAATTTTTGAACACTTTATTATACAATTGATTAAAATGGTTAAGTTTCTTTAACTTCAATAGAAAGACTTTTTAATTTAAGTTTACCAGGCAGCAACCAGGGTTTTAAATGTAGCAATTAAAGAAGGATTTTTTAAGAATAATTGATCATTTAAAAAGAGATTTTGTGATTTGAAAATTGATTATTTCTTGTCGGATTTTTCTATGATAAAAAAATTCAAAAATAACCAAATAACCCCCGGCATCGACCTACTTTCCCGACCGGTCTCCCGACCAGTATCATGGGCGCTGGTGGGCTTAACTGCCGGGTTCGGAATGGAAACCGGG
>Ga0081479_119860_pt1 | contig 32131 bp, 33 predicted proteins | sample MamHotmetagenome_FD_70984 | JGI IMG/M metagenome (GOLD analysis project Ga0081479, IMG submission 70984) | Hot spring cone microbial streamer communities from Mammoth Hot Spring (Liberty Cap Streamers), Yellowstone National Park, USA - T=72 v2... | ecosystem: Environmental > Aquatic > Thermal...
CAAGAAGTCCTGATTCCTTTGCAAAACGTTTTCCTGTTACAACAAGTGCCTTTCTTCCTAATTCAAAAGCATACTTACCTAAAGAATTGAATTCACCTTTTCCAAACACAACTTTTGTTGGAATATGCAATACGAAATTATCCATAGTTTAATACCTCCTTCTTTTAATTATAACTTAAAAGTGTATATAATAATATCGAATGGAGAAAATAATTCTTGTCGATGGAAGTAGCATAATTTTCAGAGCATACTATGCATTGCCTAAGTTTTCAACATCAACCGGCATTCCTACATCTGCTGTTTATGGATTCATAAGAATGCTTTTGCGAATATTAAAAGATGAAAAGCCGAACTACCTTGCAGTTGCATTTGATAAAAAAGCGCCTACCTTTAGACACATAGAATATAAAGAATATAAATCCCAAAGACCAAAAATGCCAGATGATCTTTCCATCCAGTTTGATATAGTAAAAGAAGTACTCGGTGCCTTTAACATAAAATACTTTGAACTTGATGGTTTCGAGGCAGATGATATTATTGCGACATTTGTTGAAAAATTAAAATACAAAAACCTTGAAATTTCCATACTATCCTCCGATTTTGATTTAGCGCAACTAATTGATGAGAATGTTCGTCTACTTGTTACAAGAAAAGGGGTTACTAAAATTGAAACATATGATAGAAAAAAGTTTATAGAGGAATTTGGTTTCGATCCACAATATCTTGTTGACTACAAAGCGTTGTTAGGTGATGTATCGGATAATATAGAAGGTATAAAAGGAATCGGTGAGAAAACTGCATCCAAACTTATAGCAAATTACAAAACAGTGGAAAACATACTTAGTGATCCAAATTTAGTTGAGAAATATAGTCTGAGTGGTTTTGAAGAGAAAGTCCTTAGGAACAAGTCTCTTTGCATGCTTGTAAGAAATGTTCCGATAGAATTTAATCTTGAAGAGTTGAGAGTCTCTAATTTCAACAATAGAAGTGTTTTAGAAATCCTGAAGAAATATGAGTTTAACTCAATAATAAAAGAATTAGGGCTTAGAGAGGAAGATTATAAGGAGAATGAAACACTTTTTGGGAAAAGCGAAGACAACAAAGACCCAGATCCTTACAAATTGGACAAGATAGAGATAGACAAAACTAATAATAATTTTGGGCAAAAGAAAGCCGTAGTGTATATTCTTTCGGATGACAGAAAAGTTAACAAAGTTTATTTGCTTAAAGATAACGAAGTTTACGAATTTGATTTCTTAAATAATCTTTTCCTCGACCACATGAATTTGCCTATTCTGAAGAGTGTCCTTTCAAGTGAGGATATAGAGAAATATACAAATAACTTAAAAATGCTTTACAAGGTTGCGGATTTTATTGATTGCGATGTAAAGAATGTTACTCTTGATTCAACTCTTGTATTCTATCTTATCGATCCTGACCTTGAATCTTTTTCTTTGAAGGATCTTTCAAAATACCTCAATATAGATTACGAATTTAAAAACATTCAAGATGAGTCTATGTTCCTAAAAGATTATGGCGGGAAAATAATTGAATACCTGAAGAAAGAAAATCTATTTTTTGTTTTTAACGATATTGAATTGCCTCTTTCAAGGGTCCTTTTTGAAATGGAGAAAACTGGTATATCTGTCGATGTTGAATACTTTAAGAAGCTTGAAGAGGAAATTAACAAGAGGATACAAGAACTTGAATTGGAAATTTTTAGACTTGCAGGTATTTCCTTTAATATACTTTCTTCTAAACAACTTGCATCAGTCCTGTATGATGTATTAGGGCTTGAACGACCAAAAGGAGCAAAAGATAGCACCGGCAGTGGCATCCTTTTAGAGATTGAGGGCTTGCACCCCATAATTCCGTTAATAATCGAGTACAGGCACTTAGTAAAATTGAACAACACTTATATAAGTGCTCTTCCGCATCTTGTATCTAAAGAGACTGGAAGATTGCATACGATTTACCACCAAATTGGGACTGCAACTGGTAGGCTAAGAAGCACAAACCCAAATTTGCAAAATCTCCCGGTGAAGGATGAGTGGGGATTTAAAATTCAAGAGGGATTTACTGCATCGGATGAAAACAATTTACTTTTAAGTGCTGATTACTCCCAAATTGAACTTCGTATTCTTGCACACCTATCTCAGGATAAAAACCTTATTGATGCATTCTTAAATAATGAGGACATCCATAAAAGGACTGCTATGGAAGTGTTTAATCTAAGTGATGTTGAAGTTTCCAAGGAAAGGAGGAATTTAGCAAAAGCGATTAACTTTGGTATTATCTACGGAATTTCTCCATACGGTTTATCAAAACAACTTGGTATATCAAAAGAAGAAGCAGGAGAATACATTGAAAGATATTTTAAACGATATCCTGGCGTAAAGGAGTATATCGATAAGCAAATAACTGAAGCTAAGGAAAAAGGAGAAACAAGAACAATTTTTGGACGCAGGCGTTTTATAAGGGGACTTGATGATAAAAACCCAATTGTTAGAGAAAACGCTAAAAGGGTCGCAATTAATAGCCCAATCCAGGGAAGTGCAGCAGACATAATAAAGCTTGCAATGGTTGAAATATTCAGTAGTGTTCCTGATGCAAAGATTCTGCTTCAGATACACGACGAACTTGTTTTTGAAATCCATAAAGATGTGATTACCGAGCGAATGAACGGGATAAAAAAGATTATGGAAGGAGTTTGTAAATTGAGTGTGCCTCTTAAAGTTGATGTTGCTTACGGAAAGAATCTGAAGGAAGCACGTCTATGAAAGTGATTGGTTTAACGGGGAATATTGCTTCTGGTAAAAGTTCTGTTTCTAAGATACTTAAGAGCCTCGGTGCGAAGGTAATCGATATGGACTCACTTGCAAAGGACATTCAAAAAGAGAATTATAAAGGAGTACTCGATAAAATAAGAGAGACTTTTGGAGATAATGTTTTTCTTGGGGGAAACATCTTAAACAGACGTGCTCTGGGTGAATTGGTATTCAGGGACAAAAATTTACTTCAAAAATTGAATGATATTATGATTCCCGTTATGACTGAAAAGCTTTTAGAGGAGTTGGAAAAAGCAAAAAAAGACAACCCCAAGGTTATTGTTGTGGATGCTGCTATACTGATTGAGGCAAACTGGGATAGATTTGTTGATGAAGTGTGGGTGGTTTATATACCGTTGGAGTTGCAATTAGAAAGATTAATGGAACGTGAAAATATAGAAAGAGACTTAGCTTTAGAGCGTATTAACTCTCAGATGCCTATCGAAGAAAAGATAAAAAAGGCCGATGTTGTTATTGATAATAGCGGTAATTTAGAGGAGTTGGAGAAAAAAGTATTGGAACTATGGAAAGAAAGAATACTTCCTTTTATTTAAGTTACTCAAAAATTTCAACTTACATTAAGTGCCCCTTGCGTTACAAGTTTCTCTATATCGACAATCTACCTACTGCCCCAAAATCATATTTTAGCCTTGGAAATTCTATTCATAAGGTGCTTGAGAAATTTTATAGCCCAAACGAAAACTTTAAGGTGCTTAAGAAAGACCCTTATAAATATCTTTTAGAATTGCTCGACACACATTGGATAAGTGAAGGATATAGAACAAAGGAAGAAGAGTTAAAGGCAAAACAGGAAGCAAAAGAGATGTTAACCACATACTACAGGAAGAATATTTTTGGCTTTACCCCTGCATATGAAGTTGAATCTGAATTTTCTGTCCCATTTTTAGGACTTGAACTCAAGGGGAGGTTTGACAGAGTTGACAAAGTCAACAATGACTTTATTATTATCGACTACAAGACAAACTCTTTTGTGGGAGAATCTTTTAGAGAAGAAGAGATTTTACAGCCTGTTCTGTATAAGATTGCAGGTGATTATAAATATGGGTCTCGAAGCATAAAGGAAGTAAGTTTTCATTACCTTAGAAAAGGTAAGAGTGTTACTTTTGAAGTAACAACATACCTTATAGAAAGAAGCAAAAAAAGAATTGAGGAAGTAACGGAAAACATTTTTAAAGGTCACTTTCCTGCAAATGTTAACGGCACCTGTAACTCTTGCGAATTTAAAGACCGGTGCGAAGCTTACGCTCTTTCAAAATTATCTCGTAGATCTCTTTAACAGTATTTTCAAGGACATCATTTACAACGATGTAGTCGTATAGATACCTCTCTTCTATTTCTTCCTTTGCCCTTTTTGTTCTTTTCTCAATTTCTGCAATGTTTTCTGTTCCCCTTTTATTGAGTCTTTCAAGCAGCACCTCAATGCTCGGTGGCATAAGGAATATTAGAAGGGCTTCATCATATTTGTTCTTAATCTTTTTTGCTCCTTGAACATCAATTTGGAATATGACATCCTTCTTATTACTCAACCCTAAATCTATATATTTTTGAGGTGTGCCGTATAGATTACCATGGACAATTGAATATTCTGCAAGTTTGCCTTCTTCTATCATTTTTTTGAAGGTTTCTTCATCTAAAAAGAAATAATCTACACCGTCTACTTCGTTCTCCCTTGGCTTTCGCGTTGTGCAGGTTATAGCAATTTCAAACCGAGGGTCGAGTTTTACAAGTTCTTTTGAAACAGCTCCTTTGCCAACGCCTGATGGTCCCGAAATTACAATAATCATGGTTTTTTTAGCAGTTCAATAGCCTTGTTTAATTGCTCGTCTTCTTTTGTATCTGGGTTATCTTTAATTACAATATCCGGAGTAATTCCCACACCATTAATACTTGTCTTATCTGGTAAAAGATACTCTTCAACTGTAACCTTAAGAGAATAAGAATCAGGTAAAGAGAAAATTTGCTGAATAACGCCTTTGCCGAATGTTTTCTCGCCAATAACAGTCCCAACTTTGTAGTACTTTATAGCACCAGTCAAAATTTCTGATGCACTTGCAGTTCCGCCATCTACAAGAACGGCCATCGGTATGTTAAGTTTGTTTCCTTTAATTTGAATTGGCTCAAGTTTACCACTTCTATCTTTTGTGTAAAGAAATACGCCGCTTGGAAGCATGTCACTTGCTACATTTTCGCATTCACTTAAAAGGCCGCCTGGATTTCCTCTTAAATCAAGGATAATACCTTCCACTTTTTTACCCTTGAATTCGTTTAGGGCTTTTTCTACATCTTTTCCTGCACCTTCAGAAAACATGAATATGCTAAGGTAGCCGATTTTGCCATTTTCATAATAATTAACTTGAGTTAAAGGAATATTTATCTTTGCTCTTGTTATTGTAAAACTCAGTTCTTTATCATCTCTTCTAACTTTAAGAGTGACCTGAGTTCCAACTTTTCCTTTTACCATCGATGCAACTTCATCCAGCGAGAGATTAAAAGTTGATTTTCCGTCTACCTCTACAATAATATCTCCTTTTAAAAGTCCGCTTTTTTCAGCAGGAGAATCTTTAAAAACAGATACTATTTCTGGATAATTTAACTTTTCGTTTTTGTTTATTATTACGCCAATGCCTGCGTATTCTCCTTTTACTTCTTCTTGAAGCGCCTTAGTTTCTTCAGGGTTCATAAAAACTGTATAAGGATCGTTCAAGGAGTTAACCATTCCTTTTATGAGTTGTTCTTCGCTAATTGGTTTATAGAAATTATTGAGAAGATAGTCGGCAGTCCTTGTGAGAAGTATGTGAGAATTTGGTTGAGTTATACCAATTGGGTATCTGAACCCAACAAAATAGCCTCCTATGAAAGAGATTAAAATCAACAAAATGACAACTAAAGCGCTATTTCTTTTCATTTTTGTCTCCTTAATCAAGGATAAGTTTATCCATTTTATTTAATTTTTCAAGTGTTTCAAGGTATTCACTATATTTCTTATCTCCCATAAGAGCATGTGTGAATTTCTTTCCCACCTCAACAGATGGCTGATCTATGGGGTTTATGTTGAGTAGCTCACCAAGAGCCAAAACTTCAAGTTCAAAGAAGTAGATTAACTCACCTATATTTTCTTCGTCAATCTTCTCAATCTCTATTGACAAGTTTGGTCGTCCATTTTGAGTTAATGCCATCTTTGTTGCAACATATTCACTTTGAAGAAGTTCGGAATACTTTTTATTGTCGAGAAATTCAAGTTCGGGCATTCCGATGTTATTAAATACGATTGTGTCTTTTCTGAAATTTTTTGGCGCAACGAACATGATCAATTTATCAAAAGGTCCTTCCATAAAAAGTTGAAGAGTTGAATGTTGGTGGTATGGTCCTCTTGCAACAACTGGTGTAATACCTGTAAAAATCTTTTTTCCGTCTCTTGTGGACTGCTTTCCGATACTTTCAGCCAACAATTGCTCATACCATTTTCCTAAATACTCAAGGCCATCAGAGTATGAAAATAAAACATTGATATTAACATTCTTTTCAATGAACAACTTGTATTGAGTTAGCGGTAACATCATACTGCTATCTTTGTCTTCAACTCCTTGGGCGAATTTGTCTTTTCTTCTCCTGGCTCCTTCGAGGAGTTTTTCTATATCAATTCCTTCGAATGCTGCAGAAAATAGACCGACATGCGAAAGAACTGAATATCTCCCTCCTACATTTGGATGTATCGGATATGCTTTAACGCCAAGTTCTTTTGAAAGTTTTCTTAAAAGACCTTTTTCTGGATCAGTTGTAAAGAGAAGGTGCTCCTTAAGGTCAAGTCCTTCTTTCTTTATGATATCAAATATGAGCAACATACTGAGAAGCGTTTCTGATGTATTACCTGACTTAGTTATGAAGTTAAAAAAGGTTTTCTTAAGATCAAGCGTCTTTAGTAGCGTTAGGTTAGTTTCAGGATCTATATTGTCTAAAAAATAGACTTTTTTAGGTCTTTCGAGATTTGAGTAGATTCCATTAAGTGAGTAGTGGAGAAGTTCGTTGCCAAGAATTGAGCCTCCCATTCCAACTACCACCAGGTTATCGAACTTGTCTCTAATATGTGAAGCATATTCATTTATTTCGTTAACTTCTTTAAGCATTTCTTCTGGAAGCATTAGTGGATAATAGTCTTCATTAATCTTACTAAGAATTGCAGTTTTTACTTTTCTTAGCAAACTTGTATCTTTTAAAATACTTTCTTTTGGTAAGCCATGCTCTCCGATATTTTCACTCAATACGCTTGATAAATCGACTTTCACTTTATTCACCTGCCTTGTTGAATATTTCTACTGCAAGTTTGGATAATGGCTCTAATTTGTCTTCTTTGAATGTTTCAAGATAAATTCTCAATTTTGGTTCAGTTCCGGAAACCCTGTAAAGTATGGTGCTTGCATCTCCAAAAGCAATCTGTATGCCGTCGAGTTCGTTTACGTTTGTTATACCGAGTGATTCTTTATTTTTATAGATATAGTCTCGAAGAATGCCCATTACCTTGCTTTGTAACTCCGGTCTAAATGAGAAGTCGATTCTCTTGTTGTATACTTCGCCAAATTTCGCAAATAATTCATTTCTAAGTTCTTTTAAACTTTTGTTAAAGTGGCTTACTATTTCAAGCACAAGACAGTCTATAAGAATTCCGTCTTTTTCTTGAAGCCATCCCTGGATAGAGGCACCACCACTTTCTTCTCCACCAAAAATTGCTTTCTTTTCAAAAAGTGCTTCTCCTATGTACTTAAAACCAACTGGAGTTACTATGGCGTCGTATCCATATGCTCTTGCAATACGGTCGAGAAGTGTTGTTGTCGAGATTGTTCTTACAACATTTCCTTTAAAGGATCTTACCTCAAGAAGATAGTAGTATATTATCGAGAGAATTATGTTTGGCGGGATAAAACTTCCATCTGAATCTATAAAGCCAAATCTGTCAGCGTCTCCATCCGTTGAGAGTCCAATGTTTGCGTTTTTATCTAAAACTGCTTTTCTAAGTGGCTCAAGGTTTTCTTCTGTTGGTTCTGGGTGCAGTTTGTTAAAAAGAGGATCACGAATGCCATGTATCATTTCAAAGTCAGTAATATCCTGAATCAGTGCCGGGACAAATCGCCTTCCTGTTCCGAAAAATGGGTCGTAAACAACTTTAAAGTGCTTTTCTTTTATTTTCTCAAAATCTATGATTTTTCTAATTCCATCAAAGTAATTCGTGTTATCAAACGGAATAATTAATCCTTCAGAAACTGCTTTGTCGAAATCGATCCATTCAATCTTTGTATTGCTTTCTTTCAATTGGAAAATAAGTTGTTCTATTCTTTTTGTTTCCTCTGGAAGCGCGGGTCCCCCGGTTTTGTTGGAGAATTTCAGTCCATTGTACATATAATCATTGTGGGATGCAGTTATATTTATTCCACCATCTGCTTTCTTATCCAAGATTTCAAATGCAACAACAGGTGTCGGAATGTCGTAGTTTGAAAAGTAAACTCTTATCCCATTGTAGGCAAGTATTTCTGCTGAGGACTTTGCGAAGTCTTCGGAAAGAAATCGAGTATCATAACCTACAACAACTGATTTAGCCTGAATTTCTTTTAAATAGTGTGCAATGCCTAATGTTGCAAGTCTTACATTTTCGAATGTAAAATCGTCTGCTATAATTCCTCTCCAACCCGAAGTACCAAATTTAATTGGCATTCTTTAACTCCTTATAAAGTTCCAAATATTTTTTTGCCGATTGTTCCCAGGAAAAATTGCAACTCATACCCACCCTTATTAATTGTAGCATTAAGTTACTATTTTTGAAAATTGAAATTGCTCTTTTGATGGTTTCCGTAAGAGCATCGTTACTATACTCTCCAAAGGAAAAACCATTTCCACAACTTGTTATCTCTGAATAATTATCAACGGTATCTTTGAGTCCACCTACTTCATGAACTATTGGAAGCGTGCCGTACCTCAATGCAATCATCTGTCCCAAGCCGCATGGTTCATATTTCGATGGCATAAGGAAAAAGTCTGATGAAGCGTATATTTTGTGCGCTAAAGCCTCATCAAATGTGAGGAAAAGTTTGAATTTTTCAGGATAAAGATCGCTTAGAACTTTCAATTTTTCTTCGAGTGGTTTTTCGCCTGTGCCTAATATAACTACATTAACATCTTCCTTTAAAACTTCTTTTAATGATTCCGAGAGTATATCAAGTCCTTTTTGTGAGGCAATTCTTGATACCATTCCAAAAAGTGGAGCATTTTCCTGTGCAAGCCCAAACTCTTTTGCGAAGGCATACTTGTTTTCTTTTTTGTTCTGGATTGTTTCGCTGTCAAACTTTTGATATATGAGCGTATCTTCTTTGGGATTCCAAATTTCGTAATCAATTCCATTTAGAATACCTACAAGGTCCTTTTTTCTTGTATTTAGTATGCCCTCCATTCTCTCGCCAAATCCGGGCGTGAGTATTTCTTTTGCGTATGTCGGGCTTACGGTGCTAATTTTATCTGCAAAAACAATCCCAGCCTTCATAAAACTGACTTTTCCATAGAACTCTATTCCATCCATTGTAAAATATTTTTCGTCAATGTGGAGAGAATTTAATACCTCTTTGTCAAAATTGCCCTGGTAAGCGAGGTTATGTATAGTATAAAGAGTTTTGTATGGTAATTTAGCATCTTTTACAAAAAGTGGAATTAAACCAGTTTGCCAGTCGTTTAGGTGAAGGACATCAATATTAAGATTAAGTGTCTCCAATATCTTAAGAACGGCTTTATCAAAGAATCCAAACCTTTCTGCATTGTCTGGATAATCAATCCCTTTTTCTCCGTAAAGAGCATCCCTTCCAAAATAATCATCTTGCTCTACTAAAATTGCAAATCCATTTTTATAAAATTCGACGATGTTTGCAAAACCTTCGACATCCTTATTATCGATTTTTACTGTGAAAGAAATCCTTTTATCAAATTTATTAAATTGCTCTTTTGTCTTTTTGTAGTAAGGTGTGAGAATGTATGTAGTCTCACCCATATTTGAAAATACTTTAAAGAGAGCACCTGCAACATCGGCAAGACCACCTGTTTTTGAAAAAGGAACTGCTTCGCTTGAAACTATTGCAATGTTCATATTATTTTTCCTCCTTTGCATTTCTTAAAAATTGTGCTGCCTGTTCTGGAATCATTGGATTGATGTAAAATCCAGATCCCCACTCGAAACCTGCAAGCTGTGTAAGTCTTGGGACAATATGTATGTGGAAGTGGTAATAGGATATATTAAGGTTGTCAAGAGGGGCGGTATGGATATAAAAATTATAAGGGACATTGGGGACTGCTTTTTCAAGCATCTTTAAGGAATTTTGGAGAATCTCTGCAAGTTTTGAAATTTCTAAAGCCTTTATCTGTCCAAAATCTGATATGTGTTCTTTAGGCAGTATCATTATTTCAAAAGGAACTGCTGCTGCAAAGGGAACAAATGAAACGAATTTTTCATTTTCGTCAATAACCCTTTCTTTATCTTCGAGTTCCTGCTCAACGATATCACAATAAATGCATCTTTCTTTGTATTGATAGTACCTTAGCGACATATCAAGTTCAAGTTTTACTACATCTGGAAGCACAGGCGTTGCAATAAGCTGGCAGTGCGGGTGTTCAAGTGAAGCACCAGCTCTTTTACCTTTGTTTTTAAATACGAGGATGTATTTTAATCGTACATCTTTTCTTAAATCAAGCATACGTTCTCTAAACATCCAGATAACTTTTTCCACATTTTCAAGAGGAAGAGATTCAAGTGACTTAAAGTGGTCGGGAGATTCAACGATAACTTCATGTGCGCCAACTCCGTTCATAACATCGTAAATACCCCTTCCATGTCGGTTGAGCTCTCCTTCCACTTTTAAAGCAGGAAACTTATTAGGAATAACTCTAACAGTCCATCCAGGTTCGTTTGGGTTTGTGACTTCTTTTCTTATGCTGGTAATTTCTGGTGGGGTCATTGACTCATGGCCTTCGCAGAAAGGACAGTTTTCTGGTCCCTTTAAAACATCTTCTTCGCTTTTGAAATCAGTTGGTCTAAGGGCTCTTTCTGTTGCTATTATAACCCATTTTCCTGTCGTAGGATCTCTTCTTAGTTCTGGCATTTAAAACCTCCTTATGGAAATCTTTTAATTGGATAATATAGATAATTTTTTACTTCGAGATTGCTTTCTAAAAGCGCCTTAATTAGGTGTCCTCTAAAAAGGTAGTCAAAGTCAAAGTTTATTTCTTTTTTGTGAAAATCACTATACCACCAGAAATGGTCGCTTGCTTCTGCCTTAAGTAAAAATTCGATTGCTTTATTATTGCTCTGGATAATTTTCCTTATTTCTAATAAATATGTCCATGCTGCATTTGTTTCCTCATCACCGATCCATGTATCGAAATAGCCATTTATCCAGGATCCGGGAGTAAATGAATCAATTTTCTTCATAGGTATTGCATCACTTCCCAAAAGTGTGTTATTCCTATCAAACGAACCAAACAATTTTTTCATAAAGTCAATTCCGTAGTTCTCAAAGTACTCCCAGGGATTTTCTCCGTCCAGAATAAGTATAAGGGTACCATTTTTTGCAATTTCATGTTTTAGGTCTGTTATTGCATCTTCTGCTCTCATTTTATTGTAAACAAAGCCAATTTTATCAGAAACTGCATGATTTCTTAAAAATAAAACAGTTCCGTTGTAATCGTAAATGCCTTGTCCAAGACCGAAGTTTTTGACCACGGCTTCATCGCTTCCAACCCATTTGATGCCTGAATCTTTAATAAGGCTAATTGTTTCTTTTGAAATACTTCCTTCGGCTGGCCACATACCATTGATCTTTTTTCCGAAAACAGTTTCTCCAATTTCGATTGCTCTTTTTATTTGTACTTTTGCATCCTCAATTAGATTCGAATCTATTTGAGGTATTTTTGCGTTTGGTTTGCTTTCAAGTGCGGAGTGCAAACTTAACAAAAGTGGTAAAATTGGATGATAATATGGAGTTACAGTTATTTCAATTTGATTTCTTTCTAAAAGTTCCCTATATAAATTGAAAAGATTTTCTATAATTCTTTTCTCAAGATTTATAAGTACTTCTTTGTCTTCTTTCGTAAAATTGGAACCCTTTTTTCTTAGCTCGACAACTTCTTCGTCTATTGGAGAAAAGGCGGATAGTTTAAACAACACTTGAAAATCGAGAATTTCATTGTAAGAAAGTCTCTCTTCTTTAGTAAATTTTTCCCTGAGGGAGTCTAAGCGAGTGCTTTTAAAAGAGTAAGGCGCATTGAATCTCCTGAAGATAAAGTTTATTTCGCTTTGAGATAAACTTTCAGGGTCAACTTCCTCGTAGATTTGGTAGATATCTTTTGCCCCTTTTTGGTACCTTTGGATTTGCTCAATAAGGATACCTGAAAAATTTATGTTTGCCTTGAATTCAGTTTGAAGTAATATTTTTGGCACTGAGTAGTAACCGTTTAAACTATGCCTTCTTACCCACGGAAGAATGGTTTTATTTGTTAGGGAATCTAAATAATCTGGCTGGTGCATGTGCAACCATAAAAATAATTTATTCTGCATTTTTCAACCTCAATTTGTTTTGTATTTTTAAAAAAATATACTATAATAGTATACATAACATTGCATTTATTACAAAATGTAAAAAATAGGAGAGGTGAAACAATGGCCGATGTAAAACTAGTAAATGTGACTAAAAAGTTTGGCAATGTTGTTGCCGTAGACAATGTAAACATCTATGTGAATGACGGTGAGTTCTTTGTCCTTCTTGGTCCTTCGGGTTGTGGAAAGACAACCACACTTAGAATCGTTGCAGGGCTTGAAGAAGTAACTTCAGGAGAAGTATACATTGGAGGAAGGCTTGTAAATGATGTGCCCCCGAAAGATCGTGATATTGCAATGGTTTTCCAGAACTATGCACTTTATCCCCATATGAATGTTTACAAAAATATCTCCTTCGGACTTGAATTAAGAAAAGTACCTCGTGATGTAATTGATAAAAAGGTAAAAGAGGTTGCAGCAATGTTAGGACTTGAAAATCTCCTCGACAGAAAACCAAGAGAACTTTCCGGTGGTCAGAGACAGAGGGTTGCTCTTGCAAGAGCGATTGTAAGAGACCCAAAGGTTTATCTTATGGACGAACCTTTATCAAACCTTGATGCTAAATTAAGGGTGCAGACAAGGGGAGAACTCATTAAACTACATGAAAGACTTGGCGTAACAACAATCTATGTTACTCATGACCAGGTTGAGGCAATGACTCTTGGAGATAGAGTTGTTGTTATGAACAAAGGTAAAATTCAGCAAATTGGAACTCCCAAAGAAGTGTTTGATAAGCCAGCAAACAAATTTGTTGCAGGTTTCGTTGGGACTCCTCCAATGAATTTCTTTGATGTTACCGTAGAGAAAGTTGGAGATGACCTCGTATTGAAGGGGACAGACTTTGAAATTAAACCTCTTAAAGAGCATGCAAAAATCTTAGAGCAGGCAAATTTGAAAGGCAAAGAAGTTACTTTGGGCATAAGACCAAAGGACATTTTCCCCAAAGAGGAACTCCTTGAAAGTCTGAAAAACTTCGTTGCCCAACTTAAGGCACCAATTGATTTTGTGGAATTGATGGGTTCTGAAACTTTCTTGCACTTTAAACTAAACGGGACTCTTGCTGTTGCTCGAGCCTCTGCTAATGCAAACTACTCCATGGGAGATGTTGTTGATCTTTATGTCGATTTAAGAAATATTCATGTATTTGATAAGGAAACAGAAGAAGCATACTTCTAAATGCAAGTTGGTATTTGCAATATAAAGTTTTTGGTGCCTGACTCTTTTTCCCTAAAGGATAAGAGGCAGGTTACTCAAAGTTTGGTAAAGAAATTACGAAATAATTTTAATGTTTCTATTGCAGAGGAGAATATAGACTCCTGGAAAGATGTGTATATAACTGTTGTAAGTGTGAATACAGAAAAGTCACATCTTTTTAGTACACTTTCAAAAGTTGTTGAATTTATTAAGAATGAACCTAGAGTTATTCTTAAGGATTACGACATAGAAATTTTATAAAGGAGGAGATTATATGAAGGTTCTTTACAATGGCAAAATCATTACTTTAGGTAGTGAAGCCTATATCGAAAATGGTGCAATAGCAATAGAGAATGGAATTATTGTCGAAGTTGGATCGACTCAATCAATCCTTTCTAAGTATAAAGATGCCGAATTATACGATTTAGATGGAAGATTTGTAATTCCTGGTTTCATCAATACTCATATGCATCTTTACAGCACATTTGCAAGAGGGTTTGGTTTTGGAGGAGCCTCCCCTTATACATTTAAAGAAATCCTTGAGCTAATTTGGTGGAGACTCGACAAATTCCTTGATACGGAAGAAGAAATTTATTATAGCGCATTAATGCCTGCGATAGAGGGTTTAAAATCGGGAACAACAACCATTATCGATCACCATGCCTCCTTTGGGCTTATAGATGGCTCCCTTGATATCGTAGAAGATGCATTGAAGGAAGTTGGAATAAGGGGTGTTCTTGCTTATGAAACTTCTGACAGGTGGGGAAGAGAATTAAGTGAAAAATCGATAAAAGAAAATGAAAGGTATTTAAGAAAAGAGAAAAACAAAGATTTCTTTAACGCGCTCTTCGGGTTGCACGCATCTTTTACGCTTGAGAACGAAACTCTTGAAAAAGTCTCAGCAATTGCAAAATCCCTCAATGTCGGTTTTCATATTCATGTTGCAGAGGGTATTGAAGATGTTGAGCACGCATTAAAAACCTCAGGAAAAAGGACTGTTGAAAGGTTAAATGACTTCGGCATTCTTGGTAAAGATACACTTGCAATTCATTGTATCAATATTAATGAGAAAGAGATTGAAATTCTGAAAGACACAGGAACTACCGTTGTCCATAATCCAGAATCGAATATGAATAATGGTGTGGGAGTTGCGCCAATTCTTGAGATGGATAAGGCACATATTTTGTTAGGGCTTGGGACAGACGGATACACGCCATCTATGATTGAGTCAGTAAAGGTTGCTTACATATTGCCAAAACTCCATTATAGAGATCCCAGGGTTGGAAGTGATCTTGCAAGAAGGATGCTTTTTGAGAACAATTCGTCTATTGCAAGCCGCTTCTTTAATAGGAAGGTAGGAGTAATTGAAAAAGATGCCTATGCAGACCTTGTTGTGCTTGACTATAATCCACCAACTCCCGTTGATGGAAACAATTTCTTCTACCATATCATTTTTGGCACTAGAGATAATGCAGTTAAAGATGTTTTTGTTCATGGAGAGTTGCTTGTAAAAGACCAGAAGTTAACCAAAATTGACGAAGAAGAAGTTTCAAGAAAATCGATTGAAGTTGCAAAGAAATTTTGGAGGAAGTTTTAATCTATGGAACTCGATAGAAGAAAACTTTCCAATGTCATAGATGTAGCGAGAAGAAGAAAAGCCGCTGATGTATTAATAAAGAATGCAAAGATCGTTAATGTCTTTAATGAATCAATTGAAGAGGGTAATATTGCAATTGCAGAAGGAATTATTGCGGGAATCGGCAATTACGAAGAAGGAAGCACTATTTATGATGTAAATGGAGCATTCGTTGCACCTTCCTTTATAGATTCCCATATGCACATAGAAAGCACAATGCTTATACCAACAGAGTTTGCGAAGGCAGTAGTCCCTCTTGGAACTACAACTGCTATTGTTGACCCTCATGAAATAGCAAATGTTGCAGGTATTCCTGGAATTCAGTTTATGATAAATGCCTCAAAAGATTTACCTATGGATATTTACTTTATGCTTTCAAGTTGTGTTCCCGCAACTAACCTTGAGACATCTGGTGCAATTCTATACGTAGAAGACCTTGCGGTGTTAAAGAATCACGAAAAGGTTCTTGGTCTTGCCGAGATGATGAATTATCCAGGTGTAATAAATAAAGATCCAGAGATTCTTGATAAAATTCTTCTCTTTAGGGATGGGATAATTGACGGTCATTCTCCTACGCTTTCAGGTTATGAACTTAACGCATATTTATCGGCAGGCATTCTTGCTGACCATGAATGTACAACAAAAGAAGAGGCTCTTGAGAAGTTATCCAAAGGTATGTGGATAATGATGAGAGAAGGTTCTGTTACAAGAGATGTAATGAGCCTATTGCCAGTTTTGAACGATAAAACCAAACACAGATTTTTGCTTTGTACTGACGATAAGCATCCAGAAGACCTTATTTCAGAGGGACATTTAAACTATGCAATTAAACTTCTTGTAGAAAATGGTATTCCTTTGCCTACTGCAGTAAGGCTTGCAACACTTAATCCTTCACTCTTCTTTGGATTCAGAAGAAAAGGCGGTGTTGCACCTGGCTATATTGCAGACCTTGTTGTTTTTGATAATCTGAATAAAATGAGTCTTGTTTTTAAAGAAGGAGCACTTGTTGCAAAAGATGGAAAGGCTCTTTTTGATGTCGAGGAGCCAAGGCACGATGATGCAGTTAAGAATACAATAAACCTTAAAGCGGCAACTTTTGAGAAGTTAAGGGTTGCAAATAAAGGCAAAAAGATTAGAGTAATAGGCTTAAGGCACGATTCAATAGTGACAGATGAATTGATTGTAACTCCAAAAGTTGAAGATGGTTTTGTCGTATCTGATACTGAAAATGATGTTATAAAAATTGCTGTGTTTGAAAGGCACAAGGCAACAGGCAAAGTCTCCGTCGGGTTTATAAAAGGGCTTGGTTTAAAGAGAGGTGCATTTGCAACCTCAATAGCGCACGATTCTCACAACATAATTGTTGCTGGAGAAAATGATAGAGATATGCTTCTTGTTGTAACCCAACTTGAAGCAATAGGAGGAGGAATTGCAATCGCTAAGGACGGTGCTGTCCTTGATTATCTTGCTCTTCCATATGGTGGACTAATGACGAATCGTTCAGTTTATGAAGTTGCAGAAGTCCTTGAAAGACTTCATAAGATTGCGCATAATGAACTTGGTGTAACATATCCAGATCCATTCATGGCGCTTGCCTTTATGCATCTTGCTGTTATTCCAAAACTAAAAATAACTGATTCAGGGCTTGTCGATGTTGAAAAATTCACTTTCGTTGATCTTTTTGTAGATTAGGAGGTTTTGAAGTGCTTTTAAAAAATGCAAACATTGTTACAGATGGAAATAATACAAGAAAAGTCCATATTTTTGTTGAGAACGGTAAAATAGTAAACATTTTTGAAAATAGCATTCCAGAAAATATACCGCAAAATGATGTTATAGATTGCTCAAACTTCATTGTTTTTCCAGGTTTTATTGATGCTCATGTCCACTTTGACGACCCAGGTTACACAGATAGGGAAGATTTTTTAACAGGGTCTATGAGTGCAGCTAAAGGTGGAGTGACAACTGTTGTTGATATGCCGTGTACTTCTATTCCAGAGGTCATTACGAAAGAAAATCTACAGTATAAACTTGATATTGTTTCAAAAAAAGCAGTTATTGATTTTTCTTTTTGGGGAGGCGTTACCCCTGAACAAATCCATTCAGGAGAGTACAAGAAAACTATAAAAGAGTTGAAAGACGAAGGAGTTGTAGGGCTCAAACTTTACACCATTTCTGGTATGAAATCTTATCCAAGGGTTAATATCGAAGAAATGGCTCTTGTTTTTGACACAATAAGAGAATTGGGATTAGTTGCAGGAATACACGCTGAAGATTTTGAACTTGTTGATTTTTTTACAAAAAGAGAACTCAGCCTCAACAATTTTTCGGGGAATGCGTGGGCTAAGGGTAGAAATTATGAAGCAGAAGCAGTTGCAATTTTAAGAAGCATTGCACTTACAAAGGAATTTAAGAATAAAGTTCATATTGTTCACCTCTCATCAAAACTTGGTCTCGAGATGATTGAAAAAGCAAAGGAAGATGGTGTTGACATAACCGCAGAGACATGTCCTCATTATCTTGTTTTTAATGAAGATGATCTATCTAAAATAGGTGCAATTTTGAAAACTGCTCCTCCTGTACGCAAAAAAGAAGATTCTGAGTATCTCTGGGATGGTCTTAAGAGGGGAACAGTTGACTTTGTAACGACTGACCATGCAGGCGGAGTCTATCCTGAAGAAAAAAATAAGGAAAGTATTTGGGACAATTATGCTGGAATTCCAGGTGTCCAAACAAGATTTAACGTTATATACACATTTGGATTTGCAACGGGCATACTAACCTTGTCTCAATTAAAGAGAGTTCTATCAGAAAAACCTGCGGAAAGATTTGGACTAAAAAACAAAGGCAAAATTGATGTGGGTTTTGATGCGGATTTTGTGCTTGTTAATCCTTTTGAAAGTTTTAAATTTAACGCAAGTGAAGACTTACTTTGTAAAAATAAATACTCGCCTTTTGATGGCTTTGTTTTTAAGGGCGTTATTGAGAAAACAATAGTAAGAGGAAATATTGTTTACGAAAAAGATAAGGGTATTGTAGTTCAACAAGGCTACGGTAAATTCGTTAAGAGTGAACTTTAGATTTTGATTGAGTTTTTTAAAGGGGGCAAAAGCCCCCTTATTTATTTTTCTCCCTTTATGAAAGGTTCGCCAAGTGCTTTTGGTGCACCAAGGTGTTTCCTCATTATTTCTCTTGCAGTTATAAGAAGTATTATAAGAGTCACTATATAAGGAGTCATTTTTAGTATTGGCACAGGAATTCCTAAAGGTTGTAAAATGTACTGTAGAACATCAACTCCTCCAAATATGTAAGCACCTAATATTGCTCTAAGCGGATCCCACTGTGCAAAAATTGTTAAAGCGATAACGATCCATCCACGACCACCAGTCATTCCTTCAATCCATGATGGCATATATGCTAAAGTTAAGTATGCACCAGCAAAACCAGCAAAACAACCGCCTATGAAAGTTGATAAATATTTTACAAGCCCAACATTAATTCCAAGAGCATCTGCTGCTTTGGGATTTTCTCCAACTGACCTAATGTTAATTCCCCATCTTGTTTTGAAGAGTATAAACCACGCAAGGACTGCAAGAATGATGCCTGTATAAAAAAGAGGGTCCCTATTAAATAATATTGGTCCTATAAATGGAATTTTTGATAACCCTGGGATTGCAACCTCAGAAAATCTTGTAGGAAGAGGTACTCCTATGTAGTTTTTACCAAGCATACCTGCAAGTCCACTTCCAATCATTGCTATTGCAAGTCCTGAAAGGGTTTGTATCCCTCTTATGTTGATTGAAACAAAAGCGTGAAGCAGTGCAAGAACTCCTCCTGCAAGTATTCCTGTAAAAAGTCCTAAAACCGGGTTTTTTGTTGTGTAGGTGACGCTAAATCCCACTATTGCACCTAGTGCCATCATTCCCTCAATACCGAGGTTTAAAATTCCCGAGCGTTCAGTTATAATCTCGCCAACAGTTCCTAAAAGAAGTGGTGTTCCCGCAACCATTGTTCTTTGAAGAATTGAAATTATAAGATTCATCTTATCACCTTCTTATCTTTATTTTGTATTCTGTAAAGAAGTTGCCAATCATTACAAAGATTAGAATGAATCCGTTAAATGCATTGATCGTTGAGAAAGGAAAGCCAAGCGAAGTTTGTATTACATCACCGCCAACGAGGATTCCACCAAAGAATAATGCGGAAACTACCGCAAGAATCGGGTTTAGTTGGGCAAGCCACGCAACGATTATAGCAGTATATCCATAGCCAGAGGAGACCTGCGCAGGGTATGTAAGGTGCCTATGGATACCTGCAACCTCGCCTACGCCAGCAATACCTGCAAGACCACCTGAAATAAGCATCATTATAATTGTCATTTTTATAAAATCGATACCTGAATATTCTGCTGCGTGGGGGTTTTCACCAGCAACCTTTATCTCAAAGCCATATTTTGTTTTTTCAATGAAGTAATACACTACGACAACCGATACTAAAGCTATAATTAGAGTAATATAACTAATCCTTGTTCCCGGTATCTGTGCTAAGGTTGCGCTTGGTGGAAAGTTGTCGGTGTAAGGAAAACCATATTGAGTTTTGCCTTTCCATGGTCCATAGACAAGATATTCTACAAAGTCTTCTGCTATGTAATTCAACATCAAGGTTGCAATTATTTCATTAATTCCAAGTTTAACTTTTAATACAGCAGGAATAAAGCCATATAAAGCACCACCTATGAAGCCAACAATGAACATCAAAGGTATTGTTGTTATTGCAGAATGTGTTGGACCATAATTTAACGCAATCCATGTAGAAAATGTTGCTCCAATAAGTAGTTGTCCATTTGCACCAATATTCCAGAACTTTCCTTTGAATGCGACAATAAGTCCTTCTGCAATTAGAAGTAGTGGAATTGCTTTTGTTATTGTTTCTTTTATACCAAATGCAGACCCAAATGAACCCTGAAATATTTTATAGAATGCATAAAATGGGTTTACTCCTCTGAGTAAAAATATAAAACTCGATATAATAACTGCAACAAAAATAGAAAGTAGATATACAGTGGTGGAGTAGCGCTTTGAAACATAACCTCTCTTTTCAATTGAAATATGCATCCCTGTCCTCCTACATTCTCATAGAACCAGCCATCATCAAGCCAATTTCTTCGATGGAAACTTTCTTTGGGTCAACAATTCCCATAAATTCTCCCATAAACATTACCGCAACTCTATCGCTCAGTTGAAGAATTTCCTCAAGATCTTCTGATACGAGGAGTATTGCAGATCCTTCTTTTCTCTTCTGCAACAATAATTTTCTTATATACTCTGTTGCAGCAATATCAAGCCCATATGTTGGGTGTGCTGCTACTATAAAAGTAGATTTTGTTGTCGTCTCTCTTGCAAGAATTAATTTTTGAATATTACCTCCCGATAGAAGCTTTGCTTTCGTTTCTATAGATGGTGTTGCAATTGAAAATTCCTTAACAAGTTTAATTGCAAACTCTTTAATTTTTTTGTAGTTTAGTATGCCTCTATTCGAAAATGGCTCTTTGTAATAGTCTCTTAACACAGCGTTTTCATAGACTGGGAGATTAGGAACAATACCGTATTTAATTCTTTCTTCTGGGATATGTGAAACGCCCATTTCTCCTATCTCGCGGGCTCCTTTATTTTGTACTTCCTTACCATTAATCAAAATCCTTCCTTTTTCAACTCTTCTTAATCCCGTAAGCGCTTCAACTAACTCTCTTTGTCCGTTTCCTGAGACACCTGCTATTCCAAGAATTTCTCCTTTTCTTACTTCGAAATTCAGATTCTTTATTGCTTTTAATCCTTTATCGTTAAGAACTTCAAGGTTTTCTACCTTTACAACTATTTCTCCTGGTTTTATATCTTCTTTTTCAAGGTTAAAAAGAATTTCTCTACCAACCATCATCTTTGCTAATTCTTCTTTTGTTGCATCTTTAGTTGTAGTGGAATCAATTACTTTTCCTTGTCTTAAAACAGTTACTATGCCCCCCAATTCGTAAACTTCTTCAAGTTTGTGTGTAATAAAAATAACAGAGTGTCCATTCTTAACAAGATGCTTTATAGTTTTAAAAAGTTCGCTTGCCTCTTGTGGTGTCAAGACCGAAGTTGGTTCATCTAAAATGATAAGTTTTGCACCTCTCATTAAGGCTTTTAAGATTTCAACTCTTTGCTGCTCTCCTGCAGAAAGTTGCCAGATCTTTGCATCAGGATTCACATGTAATCCAATTTCGCTACTGTATCTCTCAATCTCTTTTGCAATTTCTTTTGTTGGGTTTAAAAACTTTGTTCCTGAAAGCCCCAGTGCAACATTCTCTGCAACTGTATGGTTTTCAACTAGCATGAAGTGTTGGTGCACCATACCAATGCCATATTTCATTGCAGTTCTCGGAGAATCTATGAATACTTTTTTTCCATTTATGTATATTTCTCCATCATCTGGTTGGTAAATACCATAAATGATGTTCATTAATGTTGTCTTCCCTGCACCATTTTCTCCAAGAAGTGCATGTATTTCACCAGCATTAATCTTCAGTGAAATTCTGTTGTTTGCAACAACACCAGGGAACTCTTTGTAAATGTCCTTAAGTTCAAGTGATTTAAATTCTGTAACTTTTTCTTCCAAGTTTTCACCTCACTTAATTTAATTGAAGGGGGGATTTTGTGCTCCCCCCTTAAAATTCGTTTTTGTTTTATCCTTTATTTAGGAATTTCGCCTACAACATTATCAACAAACCAGTCGATACTCCAGAGCATATCATGAGATGCTCTTTCACCTGGTTTAAGCCTCAAAGTTCCTTTCTGGTCATAGATTGGTCCGGTGAATGGATCAAACAGAACAGTTGGTTCACTCATCTGTTCTTTTCTCTTCATAACAAGGTCGTAAACGCTAATCTTTCCAAGGATTGGGTCGTTAACAAATTTTGCTTTGAGTGCGTCTGTGAATTTTGGATTAATTGGTGTATTGAAGTCTGCTCCGAGTACGCAAGACCCTTCTTTCATTAGCCACCAATAATCCTGGTTGGTCCATGTATTGGTGTATACTCTTCTTAAAATGTCTTCATAAATTGGTTCCCAATCTGCAAGTTGTCCTGATACTACAGTGTCTGGACCATACTGTAACATTGGGCTGTAGTGAGAGAATGTATAAATTTGCTGTCCTTTCTTTGTGTGTTCCTCGCCAACATCGATTACTGCGGTTGAGTCCTCTGTAAATGCTAAGGCGTCCACTCCTTCGGAAATTAAAGATTCCGCTGCTTCCTTTGCTTTTGCTGGATCATACCATGAGAAAAGCCATCTTACATAAACTTTTGCTTTTGGATTAGTTTCTTTTACACCAAGTGCAAATGCGTTGATGTGCCTTACTACTTCCGGAATTGGGTGCGCTGCAACATAACCGACTTTGTTTGTCTTTGTAAGTGCGCCCGCCATAAGTCCGGTAAGGTAATAAGCTTGATAAAGTTCGGAGAAGTAGGTTCCGAGGTTTGTATCCCTCTTGTATCCTGAGCAGTGCTCAAAGATAACATTTGGATACTTCTTTGCAGCCTCTGCTGTTGCATCCATAAAGCCAAAACTTGTTGTGAATACAATGTCGCACTTTTCTTCGTTTACTAACCTGTCGATGTAACGACCTGCATCTGTTTCAGGAACTGATTCAATGTAAACTGTTTTAAGCCATGGGAACTTCTGTTCAAGTTGTTTTCTTGCTACGTCATGTGCAGCAGTCCAACCGTAGTCACCCGTGGGTCCAACATAGATGAACCCTGCTTTAATTGTCTTTTCCTGTGTTGTTTGGGTTGTGGTTTGTGAGGTTTGCTGTGGCTGACAAGAGACAGAAGTAAAGATAAGCATCAGTAAAACTAATGCTACTACTAAAGTCTTTAGCTTGTTTTTTAACATACTTCACCTCCTTTAATGTATTTTATTAAATTTGGTTAAAATTGCAAGAGTTTTGCAAAGAAATCTTAAAAATGGATATAATATGAAAAAAAGAAAGGAGAAAAGAAAAAATGGGACATATAAAGAAGTTAAAATGCTTGGTTTGTGGGAGTGAGTATAACGAAAATGAGGTAATGTATACCTGTCCTAAATGTGGGGATGAGGGCTTACTTGAGGTTGAATATGATTACGAAGCAATTAAAAAGGAATTTACAAAGGAATACCTTCAAAATAACAAGATGTATAACTTATGGAGATACTTACCCATTCTTCCTATAAATGATCCATCAAAAATTGGACCTCTTCAAGTAGGTTTCACGCCTTTGTATCCTGTAGAGAGAATAAGAGCAGACCTTGGTGTTTCAAATTTGTATATAAAAGATGACGGAAGAAATCCAACAGCATCCCTTAAAGATAGAGCCTCTGCAATTGTTACTGCTAAAGCAAGGGAACTTGGGTTAAATGAAATTACCTGTGCTTCCACTGGAAATGCAGCTTCATCTCTTGCAGGAGCAACTGCATCGACGGGACTTAAAAGTTATATATTTGTTCCAAAGACTGCACCTGTTGCAAAATTAACGCAACTTTTGGTTTTTGGTGCAACGGTTTTTGCAGTTAATGGAACATACGATGAAGCATTTGAACTTTCTATAAAGGCGACAAAAGAGTTTGGCTGGTACAATAGAAACACAGGTTTTAATCCATACACGGTTGAAGGGAAAAAGACAGTTGCGCTGGAAATTGCTGAGCAACTTAATTTTGATGTTCCTGATTATGTTTTTGTTTCTGTTGGAGATGGAAATATTATCTCTGGTGTTTACAAAGGATTTTTTGATTTACTGAATCTTGGATTTATTGAAAAAATGCCAACGCTTGTACCAGTCCAGGCTGAGGGTTGTGCACCTGTGGTTGATGCCGTAAATGGAGACGGCATTATAAGGCCTGTTACCCCTAATACGATAGCAGATAGTATTTCAGTTGGAATACCTCGCTCCGGGATAATGGCTGTAAAGTATATAAAGGAAACAAAAGGTTTTGGCATAAAAGTAAGCGATGAAGAAATTCTTTCTGCTATTAAATATCTTGGCACAATGAGTGGGGTTTTTGGTGAACCTGCTGCTTCAACTTCGTTTGCAGGTTATCTAAAGGCATTAAAAGAAGGATTGGTTAAAAAGGACGATAAGGTTGTTGTAATTATAACAGGAAACGGACTTAAAGATATTGCAAGCGCAATGAAATCTGTAAAAGAGCCAATTTATATTGATCCTACAATTGAGGATGTGAAGAAAAAGTTAAATGAAATAATTTGATTACTCGGAAAGTGGCGATATAATAGTTATTAATTCTTTTTTAACAAGAACAAAATCCCGTTTCTCAATTAATTCTTTGGAGTTTATGCTTCTTAACTCCGCATCAACAACGGGTAAAAATTGAACATCCTTTAAGAATTTGTTTAATGCGTCGGAAAAACGCATATTTGCAGGGACATAAATGAAGCCCTTAATTATAAAGTCACCTGCTACAATAACAACTTCAGTCTTTTTTGTGTTTGGATTAATTGCCATTTGTATCCCTCCAAATAATTAAAGGCAGGGTTAATCCTGCCTTGTTGTTTTTTACTTCTTTTTTGCTTCTTTTTGTTTTTTCCTTACGCTTGGTGGGACATAATACCTTCTCTTTTTAATTTCAGCATAAATCCCATCCTTTGCGCATTCTCTTCTAAATCTTTTAAGCATGTCCTCTAAGGACTCGTTCTGTCTTCTACGTACTTCTGCCACTGGTTTTCTCCTAACTTGTCGTTAGGATAATCGCCTCCTTTCACATTTTTCTCAATACAAGTTTACAGATTTTTAAAATATTGTCAAGAAATTTTACTAAATTTTTCTGTGAAATTTTCTATTTTTTTCTATTGCAAAATATTACTTTTATAGTTATAATTTACTGGAGGTGAAAAGAAATGAGCGAATTTATACAGAATAATTTGAGCAGAGACGAAAGACTTAATCTTATGAGAAAGTTGTTGATAGATATGGACAAGGGTCTTATTTCTCTCCAAGAAGTAAAAGAACGATTCAAAAAGATCTTGGAGAATGTTCACCCTGCAGAAATCGCAATAATAGAAAATACATTAATTGTTCAAGACCATTTTCCACAGGAAAAGATACATAGGCTTTGCGATGTCCATATAGATATTTTTAGAGAATCTCTCGAACAAGAGGAAATTAAAGTTAGTAAGGGGCACCCTCTGTATTTGCTTTTTGATGAACACAAAAAATTGTTGAGTTGCTTCACAAATTTATGCAAATTGCAAACAAAATAGAGCAAAATAAGGACCCAAATTATATCAGGGAAATATTTCAGGAAAACGCCGAAATTTTTGATATGGTTTTCGATATTGAAAACCATATGGTAAGAGAAGAAAATGCTTTATTCCCATTTTTGGAGAAGCATGATGTTGTTCAACCTCCACAGATTCTTTGGAACGAGCATGACTCACTTAGAGCAAGATTTAAAGAACTGAAAGGATACTTAGAGAAAAGTAAGAATAATAATCTTACTCAAGAAGAGGTTAACAACTTACCAAATCTGTTAAAGTATATTGTTGATTTGAAGACCTCTCATATTTATAAAGAAAACAAAATTCTTTTCCCAACCGCTCTTGATAAGCTCGAAGAAAATGAGTGGAATAAAGTTTCTGAAGGAATGATAGAGATTGGTTTTACAAAATTTACTGATAAGGCACTTATCCCTGAAGTAAACAAAGAATCATCTGAAAAACAAGCGACCGAAGATAGGTATATTTATCTTGATTCGGGTAAATTTACACTTGATGAATTAAATGCCTTCTTTGAAACACTTCCAATAGAAGTTACCTTTATTAACAAGGACAATATAGTCCAATTCTTTAATAGAGGTGAAAAGAGAATTTTCGTGAGAACAAAGTCGGTTTTGGGAAGAAGTGTGCAAAATTGCCACCCTCCAAAAAGTGTTCATATAGTTAATAAAATCCTTGAGGATTTTAAGAGTGGAAAAAAAGATTCAGCAGAGTTTTGGATAAATTCGCAAGGAAGACTAATATATATTAGGTATTTTGCTGTAAGGGATACTTACGGTAATTACCTTGGGACACTTGAAGTTACCCAGGATGTGACTGATATTAAGAAATTAGAAGGAGAAAAAAGAATTTATTCTGAAGAATAGGAGGAAATTATGGTTACAAAAGAAGAAATTATTAACGCTTTAAAGAATGTTTATGACCCAGAAATTCCTATTAACATTGTTGACCTTGGTCTAATTTACAAACTTGATGTTGACGAGGAAAATGGTGTTGTAAAGATTTTAATGACTATGACTGCGCCAGGCTGTCCTATGGGGAACTATATCTTAAATGATGTCGAAATGGTCGTTAGGAGTCTTGACGGTGTAAAAGATGTGCAAATTGAGTTAACATATGATCCGCCATGGTCGCCTGATATGATGAGTGAGGAAGCAAAAAAGGAGTTAGGTTACTTATGATATACTTTGACAACGCAAGTTCAACCAAACCAGATCCAGAAGTAGTAAAAGAAATGAGTGATTTTGCTTTGGAATTTTATGCAATACCTTCCTCTATATTTTCTCATTCTTTAGGTCAAGCAGTTCAGGACAAGATTCAAGAGGCAAGAGATTATATTGCAAATAAACTTGGCGTTAGTGGAAATGAAATAGTTTTTACTTCCTCAGGAACGGAATCGAATAACCTTGCTATAAAAGGGTTTGCTTACGCCAATAAAAATAAAGGGAAACATATAGTAACATCTAAGATAGAACATATATCGGTAACGGAATCTGTTAAGAGGCTCGAAAGAGAAGGTTTTGAAGTTACTTATGTAGGTGTAGATAAACAGGGTTTTATTAATCTCAACGAATTAAAGGATTCTTTGAGAGATGATACAATTTTAGTTACAGTTCAACTTGCAAATCATGAAGTAGGAACAATCCAAAATTTAAAAGAGATTTCAAAACTTGTAAAGGAAAAAGGTATTGCGCTTCACATTGATGGAGCAGTTGCTATTCCCTACACAAAATTGAATTTAAAAGAAACCGGTATAGATTTGCTTACAATTTCTCCACATAAATTTTACGGACCAAAAGGGATTGGCATTCTTTACGTAAAGAGCGGAACAAAAATTGAAAAACTTCTCGATGGTGGATTTAATGAATTTAACTTAAGAGCAGGTCATGAAAATACACCTGCAATAATTGGTGCAAAGAAGGCTTTTGAATTATGGGACGATTCCTTTGTAACACACCTTAGAGAGATAAAAATATATCTTTATGAAAGACTTTTGAAAGAAATTCCTGATGTTGAACTTAACGGGACTCTTGATAACTCTCTCCCGCATATACTTAATGTTACTTTCAAATACATAGAAGGAGAATCCATTGCTTTAAGGCTCGATTTCGAAGGTGTAGGAGTGACAACAGGTTCTGCTTGCTATAGCAGAAACCTTCAAGCAAGCCATGTACTTCTTGCTATGGGTAAATCACACGAGGATTCGCATGGTTCAATAAGATTCTCTTTGTCAAAATACAATACCAAAGAAGAGATAGACTATACAATTGAAAAACTAAAAGAAATCGTTGATGATTTAAGAAGAATAAGCCCATTATTAGGAGGTAAGTAATGCCAATACCATATACGAAATTAGTTATTGAACACTTTAAAAATCCACACAATGTTGGAGAAATTCCTGATGCGGATGTAAAAGTAACTGAGGGAAGCCCTGCGTGTGGTGATATGATAACTCTCTACCTTAAAATTGATCCAGAAACCAAAAAAATAGTTGATGTTAAGTTTAAATCTTATGGCTGTGCTTCAAACATTGCAACCGCATCAATAATAACAGATCTTGTTAAGGGGAAAACAGTTGAGGAAGCAAAAAATATAACCTGGAAAGATGCTGCTGAAGCATTGGGAGGTCTTCCTCCTGTAAAAGTGCATTGTTCTGTGCTTGCAGCAGATGCATTACATTCAGCAGTTGAACTGTATTTAGAGAAAAATGGTTTGGTTAGGGAGAAAGAGCCAACAACGGTTGATAAGGTTTACGAGAGGCTCTCACATGTTATGAATCCAGAAACAGGGATCGACATTGTTAAATCAAGGATCGTGAAATCTGTTATAGTCAATTCAGGTGTTGTTGAAATTGTCCTTGGAATTGGAGAAAACTCTCAATTTGCAGATAATATAAAAGAAGAAATATTAGAAAGACTTCAGTATCTTTGGGATGTAAAAGAGATAAAAGTCATTTTTAAGGAGTAGAATATGACTGTAAAGGTAAAACTTTACGGCGATTATCTCAAGTATGGACCAGAGGAAACATACATAGATTTACCAGAAAATTCTACTGTAGAAGATGTTTTAAATAGATTTAACATCAAGGAAAGAAAGTACATAATAGTTTTGGTTAATCTTAAGAGGGCATGGTTTGAAGATAAATTGAACGATGGAGACATTGTAAGTGTATTTTCACCTGTAGGAGGTGGTTAAATGGTCCAGGATCCTGTTTGTAAGATGATTATCGAAAAAGAGAAGGCGGTTGTAAGTGTTGAGTATAAGGGTGAAATTTATTACTTTTGTTCTGAAGAGTGTAAAGAAGCGTTTTTAAAAAACCCGGAAAAGTACACTGTAAAACCAAAAAGGCCTGAAAGTTCGGGGTGTTAAGATGCTTTCTAAAGATGAATTAGAAAGATACGATCGGCAAATAAGAATAGATAAGATTGGAGTTGAGGGTCAACAAAAATTGAAAAGTGCAAATGTCCTCGTTGTTGGCGCAGGAGGATTAGGGAGTCCTATTCTTTTGTATCTTGGATCTGCAGGTGTTGGGAGAATCGGTATTGTCGACGGCGATGTAGTTTCGATAACGAATCTTAATAGGCAGATTTTATACAATATGGATGACCTTGGAAAAGAAAAAGTACTTGTTGCAAAAGAAAAAATTGAAAAACTAAATCCAAATATAACCGTTGAAGCATATAACACCTGGTTAACAGATGAGGAAATTACCGAAAGAATTTTTAGCAAGTTTAGTGCAGTAATTGACGCAACAGATAATTACGAAACAAGGTATCTTATAAATAGAATTGCAGTAAAGTTAAACAAGATTCTTTTTATTGGTGCAGTGGGTAGATTTGTTGGTCAAGTGATGGTTGTTATTCCACACGAAACTGCATGTTTCAATTGCATTTTTCCCGAGAGAGCTAAAGAAATTCTTTTTGAACTAACCGAGGAAAATAGGAATCAAGGCATAATTGGTACAACTGTGGGGGTTACAGGTACTCTTGTTGCAAATGAATTTATTAAGTACGCTTTGGGTATTGGGGAAATTCTTATGAATAAACTTCTGTTGTTTGATGGTTTGACTAATGAATTTTCAATTATTAACCTTGAGAAAGACCCAAATTGCAAGGTTTGTAGTATAATATAGATAGTAGTAAATTTTAATAATTTGAAAGGAGGAATGAGTATGAGACAAATGACAGAAAAGAGTTTGTGTGAAGCATTTGCAGGTGAATCTCAGGCACACATGAAGTATCTAATCTTTGCAGAGCAAGCTGAGAAAGAGGGGTTACACGATGTAGCAAGGCTTTTTAGGGCGATTTCTTTTGCTGAGCAGGTTCATGCTACAAATCACTTTAAGACATTGATGGAATTAAAGAACACTTCGGAGAATTTGCAATCTGCATGGGGTGGGGAGAATTTTGAAGTCGAAGAAATGTATCCTGCCTACAACGCAATTGCAAGTTTGCAGGATGAGAAAGATGCTATTAGGTCGATTCATTTTGCCCTTTCAGCAGAAAAAATCCATAGAGAACTTTATGCAAAAACAAAAGAGAAACTTGATAAAGGTGAAGAGGTTAAATTTGATAAGATTTATATTTGCGCTGTTTGTGGCTATACCGTAGTAGGAGAGGCACCCGAACAGTGCCCTATTTGTGGAGCACCTAAAAGTGCTTTTAAAGAATTTTAAAATTTAAAGGAGGCTAAAATGAAAAAGTACAAATGCATGGTTTGTGGGTACATTTATGACCCAGAAGTTGGTGATGACACGCAGGATATTCCTGCAGGAACACCTTTTGAGGATTTACCAGAAGACTGGACTTGTCCTGTTTGTGGAGCAACAAAAGATCAGTTCGAGGAGATTTAAATATGAATGATGTGTTAGAAGTTCTCAAGGCAGCAATGGAAGTAGAACTTAATGGTATTAATCTCTATAAGACTGCAGCGGAGAAAACAGAAGACAAGCAGGCAAAAGAAGTATTTCTCTTCCTTGCGCAAGAAGAAGGAAAGCACTATAAATACCTTAAGGACTTACATGATGCAATAAAAAATAAGTCTGATTTTGTTGTGGATATTCCAAAACCTCAAATGACATTTAAAAGAATATTTTCTGAAGACTTTTTGAATAATCTCAAGGGCAAAAATTTTGAGTTCTCTGCAATTTCAACAGGAATGATTTTAGAGAAAAATTCTGTTCTTTTCTATAAGGAACAGGCAGAGAGAGCGGAGGATCCAAAGGTTAAGTATCTATTTGAAGAATTGATGAAATGGGAAGAGGAGCATCTTAATATGCTCACAAACGAATACAATGACCTCAAGGAAAAATTCTGGGAGGTTAATGATTTCTCGCCATTTTAAGGAAGGTGAATAAAGTGATTTATGCAATTATAGGATTAGGAGTTGCGGGAGTAACTGCCGCAAAAACAATAAGGCAATTAGATCCAAAGGGTGAAATCCATATATTCTCTGAGGAGCCGACACTGTATTACCCTAGGCCAAAACTTTTTGAAGTCATTCGTGAAGAAATTCATGCACGAGACCTGTACTTTTACGACTCAATGTGGTACGAAGAAAGAGATATAAAACTGCATCTCGGTTTAAAGGTTCGTAAAATTGATCCAAAAGAGCATCTACTTTTGTTTGATATGGGCGGTAGTTTTGCGTATGATAAACTTCTTATTGCTAATGGTGCCTCAAGTTTTGTTCCTCCAATTAAAGGCGTTTATACTGAAGGGGTTTTTACACTAAGGAACCTGAGTGACGCTTTTGCAATCAGAAGACATTCTTTTATGATCGGAAACGGCAAGCCTGTTGCAGTGATTGGTGGTGGTGTTTTGGGATTGGAAGCGGCTTACTCATTTCTTAAAAACAAATTAAAGCCTGTCGTTTTAGAGGGTGGACCATATCTATTACCAAGACAACTCGATCAGGAAGGAGCGAAGATTCTTAAAGTAATATTGATGAATTGGGGAATTGGTATCTTGGAAAATGTAAAGGTTGAAGAAATAGTCGGGACTAACAATGTTGAAAAAGTAGTATTAGGCGATGGAACAGTTATTCCTGTAGAAATGGTTCTTCTTTCTACGGGTGTCCGACCGAATACAGAACTTCTTGAATTATCAAATCTTCCTTTTAATAGAGGTGCTCTTGTAGATTCTTATATGCAAGTTGCTGAGGATATATTTGCAGCAGGTGATATTGCTGAATACAACGGAACTGTATATGGTATTATCCCTCCTGCAATTGAACAAGCAACAATTTCAGGAACAAACATGGTTAAAGACAGATCGATGGAATACAAAGGTTCAGTTCCCTCTAACACATTAAAAGTTGTAGGGCTCGATCTTACATCTGTTGGTCTTGTTAATCCAAAAGAAGAAGGTTATGAGGTAATTAGGGCAAGTGATGAATCATCCGGAAAATACAGGAAGGTAGTTTTAAAGGATAACAAAGTTGTTGGTGTTATTGTCCTTGGTATAAAAGAAGCAAATGCAGCAAATAAACTTGTATCAAAACAAGCCGATGCAAGTGAGTACAAGGACAAGT
>Ga0081479_111349_pt1 | contig 32107 bp, 34 predicted proteins | sample MamHotmetagenome_FD_70984 | JGI IMG/M metagenome (GOLD analysis project Ga0081479, IMG submission 70984) | Hot spring cone microbial streamer communities from Mammoth Hot Spring (Liberty Cap Streamers), Yellowstone National Park, USA - T=72 v2... | ecosystem: Environmental > Aquatic > Thermal...
CTGAGTAATTTGTATATCAATAACTTGTTTACTTGTTTATACATGTATTTTCAACCACTTTTTATCTCTTTTAATTTTATGTCTTATAATGTATAGTTCTAAAGTTTGGAATTTTTAACTTTGCACCTAAGGATTTAAAGAGAATGGTAAAGTGTTTTCACCTAAAAATATATCCTCATCAATTATTATCTCTCCGCGCTTTACAAGTTGTTTATTATATTCTTTCCAATCTCTTTTCATAAAAATCTCACCAACTTTTAAGTTTTTAGGTATAATTTTATACGATTTTACTTAAATTGTAAAAGTTTTTGGACAATCTCGTTTACATTTGAATTTCTCATCCAAGGTATAATATTATTATTTTTCTTTAAATAGGAGGATTGCAATGAAAAAAATTTTAATTTTAGGATTTGGTAGTATATTTCTATTTTCCTGTGCGTCCGAAGATAAAATAATTACATTACAAAGAGAATTGTTAAGTTTAAGACAAGAAGTAAATGAATTAAAAGATAGGACTAATAGTAACAAAGAAAATATTAAAAACATCAATGCTCGCTTAGATAAGCTTTCTCAAAAAGTTGCAGAAAATTTAGCAGATATAGAAAAATTAAAAATGGGAGGACGAGTACCTACATCTTCACCAACTCCACCGCAAAAAATCAAGAAAGAAGGAAAAGAAAAAGTCATTGTCCCACAAAACGATAAACAATTATATCAATATGCTTTAGACTTATATTTTAAAGGAAATATAGAAGAATCAAGAAAAGCTTTTGCAGAGCTTCTTGAGAAATATCCTGATTCTGAACTCTATGGAAATGTAATTTTCTGGGCAGGTCAAACTTTTTATACAGAAAAGAAATACAAAGATGCGATTGATATCTGGGAAATGTTCTTAAAAAAATGTGATGAAGGAAAGGTTAAAAAATGTAATAAATATACGGATGTAATGTTAAAACTTGGATACTCTTACATTGAACTTGGAAATGTAGAAAAAGGAAAACAGTATTTACGAGATTTAATAAAGAAATATCCAGATTCAGAAGCGGCTTCTCTTGCAAAGAAAAGGTTTGAGGTTCTTAAGTGATAGAAAATCTGTTTAAGATACCTGAACATGTTGCCATCATCATGGATGGAAACGGTAGATGGGCTAAAATGAGAGGTTTGGATAGAGTTTATGGTCATAGAGAAGGCGTTAAGACTGTCGAGAGAACAATAAAACTTGCTAAAAAGGTAGGTATAAAATATCTTACTTTATTTGCATTTTCAACAGAAAATTGGCAAAGACCCATAGAAGAAGTTAATGCAATAATGCAGTTGTTTGTAGAATATATACATGAAAAACTATCGTTTTTGAAAGAGAATGATATAAAGCTTTTATTTATGGGAAGAAAAGAAGGTTTATGGGATAGTGTTTTAGAAGCTATGAAAAAAGCTGAAGGTGAAACTAAGAATTGTAGTAGCCTTATTGTTATAATTGGACTAAATTACAGCGGAAAAGTTGAGATTGTTGACGCTGTAAATAAAATACTTAAAAGTAATGCTGAAAAGATAGATGAAGGAAGTTTTAGAAATTATCTATATCTTCCAGAAATTCCAGACCCGGATCTGTTAATCAGGACAAGCGGAGAAAAAAGAATATCTAATTTTCTACTATGGCAGCTTTCCTACACTGAGCTTTACTTTACAGATGTTTTATGGCCGGATTTTGATGAAGAAGAGTTTTTGAAAGCTCTTTATGATTACCAAAGCAGAGATAGGCGTTTTGGAAGAGTATGAAAGAATTCATTAAAAATTTATTAATTACCTTTGGAGTTATTCTTTTATTCTTTTTACCATTTCATCTTATAAAGCCATCAAATTCAAAAAATGAATACCCAATAAAAGCCTTAGATATAAAAAACCTTGAACCTACCATTGGCGTTGAAGGTGGAGAGTTAAAAAGGTCTTTATCTGCAGATGCTAAAACATTAAATCCGGTAATGGCACAAGAGACAAGCTCAACGGCAATAATAGGATTGCTATTTAATGGACTTACAAAAACAAATGTTAAAACGCTACTGCCGGAGCCAGATTTAGCAGAAAAGTGGGAAGTAAACAAAGACGGCACTGTATGGATTTTTCATCTAAGAGATGCAAAATGGTTTGATGGAAAGCCGGTCTCTGCCGATGATGTAGTCTTTACATACAATCAAATTTACTACAATCCAAACATTCCATCTTCAGCTAAGGATGTTTTAACAGTTGAAGGCAAACCTTTTAAAGTTGAAAAAGTAGATGATAAAACAGTTAAATTTACACTTCCAAAGCCTTTTGCTGTTTTCTTAAATGCAGTTTCACAGCCAATTTTACCAAAGCATATACTTGAAAAATCAGTCAAAGAAGGAAAATTTCCATCTACTTGGACGGTTAACACAGACCCAAAACAAATAATCGGAACAGGTCCATATAAGCTTGTAAAATACGTTCAAGGTCAGTATGTAATATATGAAAGAAATCCTTACTACTGGGGAAAAGATGAAAAAGGTCAAAAACTACCATATATAGTATCTATAAAATCACAGATAATAAAAGACCCTGATGTTTCTTTGGTTAAATTTTTGTCAGGAGAGTCTGATATATACGGCGTAAGGGCTACTGATTTATCTAAGCTTTTAGAAAATACAAAAAAAGGAGATTATACAATCTACAACCTTGGGGCTACACCTTCTACGTTGTTTTTATTTTTTAATCAAAATCCAAAAGCACCGATTGAAAAATACAAATTAAAATGGTTTCAAAACACAAAATTTAGACAAGCTATTTCTTATGCAGTTGATAGGGAAGGAATAAAAAATATAGTTTACAATGGACTTGCAACACCAATTTACACAGCACTAACTCCAGCAGATAGAAGACTTTACGATGAAAATTATTATCCAAAATATCCGTACAATCTTCAAAAAGCAAAAGAAATTTTATTATCTATCGGGTTTAAAGAAGGGAAGGATGGGTATTTGTACGATAGTGAAGGTCATAAGCTAAGCTTTACGCTTATAACAAATGCAGGAAATAAAGAAAGAGAAGCAATTGGAAATATTTTAAAAGAAGACTTAAGAAAGATAGGGATTGAAGTAAACTTTCAAGGACTTGATTTTAATAACTTAGTCTCAAAGCTAATGTCTAACTATGATTTTGAAGCTGTAATCATTGGGTTAACCGGAAGTATGGACCCATATTTTAGCCAAAATGTATGGCTTTCGTCCGGTCATATGCATATGTGGAATCCAAAACAACAAAAGCCGGCTACTGATTGGGAAGCTGAAGTAGATAGACTTTTTAACCTTGCCGCTGTGGAGCTTGACCAAAATAAAAGAGATGAGCTTTACAAACAAGCATTTAAAATCATCGGAGAACAACAACCCATGATTTTTATAGTTGCACCGCAGGAAATGGTAGCAGTAAGGAATAAGCTAAAAAATGTTTTTCCTACTGTTTGGGGCTGGTATAAAGATGAGTATGTTTATATAAAAGATTGAAAAATAGTGTTCTTATCACAAATGCAAAATTATATTTTGTCAAACAGATTACTTTAAAATTTTTCTGCTTTATTAAGGAGCTACCTTAAAAACTTTCCAAATCTTTTTAATCTGTAAGTAATTCCTTCCATTGGCTTCCTCGCAGAAACCTTGGTTTACTTTGAAAGCTGGCTTTGTATATTTTTTATATCTCTATTTTGACTATATAGATTAGTCAGGGATGGGAAAGAAGATATGGCTAAGAATTTAAAATTTTTACATGACTTTTGACTTATTTTGAATCTAAAAAACGCTTTTAAAGATCCAATTCCTATGGACTTGCGTCCTCTGGATTACACTCAAAGATAAAATTAAGTCTAAATATACTTTCCATAACATCAAAAAATTTTAAAACAGTCTCCTGATTATTCTTTCTGCAAGTTAATCAAAATGGCAATTTAAACGGTAGATTAAAACCTCCGCCTTTGGACATTTTTTTCATCTTCTTCATCATCTTCTTCATCTCTTCATACTGTTTTAAAACTTTGTTAACATCTAAAATTGTAGTTCCGCTACCTCTTGCTATTCTTTTCTTTCTGCTACCATTGATTATATGTGGTTTTACTCTCTCTTCCGGAGTCATTGAGTTGATAATAGCTTCTATTTTTATAAATTGCTTTTCGTCTACTTTTAAATCTTTTATCTTGCTTCCTATGCCCGGAATCATCTTTAAAATTTGTTCCATAGGTCCAAGATTTCTAATCATTCTAATTTGGTCTCTTAAATCTTCTAAGGTAAATTCTGCATTCATAATTTTTTCTGCCATTTGCTTAGCTTTGTCTTCTTCAATGGCAGCTTGCATTTTTTCAATTAATGTTTGTATATCACCAAGACCAAGTATTCTTTGAGCTATTCTATCCGGATAAAATTGCTCTAAATTTTCAATTTTTTCTCCTGTTCCAATAAATTTGATTGGAACTCCAATAACTTTTCTAACAGATAGAGCAATACCACCTTTTGCATCACCATCAAGCTTTGTTAGGATTACACCGGTAAGTTCAACGGCTTTGTGAAATTCTTGCGCGGTCGTGATTGCATCTTGACCTTGCATTGCATCTGCTACGTATAAAACTTCAGCCGGTTTGACTTTTTCCTTTATTTTCTTTAACTCTTCCATTAATTCTTGGTCTATATGCAATCTTCCGGCAGTATCTAATATTATGTAAGAAAATCCTTGCTTTTTAGCATCTTGGATAACTTTTTCTGTAAGCTTTAATGCATCTTTTTCTTCCTCGTCAACAAAGCATGGTATATCTATAGATTGGGCAAGGGTGCATAACTGCTTTGCTGCTGCCGGTCTTCTAACGTCTGTAGAAGCAACACCAACTCTATAACCTTTTGATTTAAGATATTTTGCAAGCTTACCTGCTGTTGTAGTTTTACCAGTACCTTGCAGACCAACCAACATTATTATTGCTGGTGGATTGACTGGTTTTGCAAGCGTTGGCGGTTCTTCTCCGCCAAGAATTTTTATTGTCTCATCATAGATTAGTTTAATAACTGTCTCACCGGCAGAAAGACCTTTTATAAGTTCTTGCCCAAGGACTTTTTGTTTTATATCAGAGACAAACTCTTTTACAACATCAACATTAACATCAGCCTCTAATAAAGCTATTCTTATATCTTTAAGTGCTTCATCAAGAGTTTTTTCATCTATTTTTTTAACGCCTCTTAATTTTTCAACTACTGAGCTAAACTTTTCTGTTAAAAGTTCAAACATTTAATACCTCCCTTTATTTTATGATCCAAAAAAGCTTTCCTAAAAGCTCTAAAGTGTTTGAATTAAAAGTTATGTTTATTATTACTATTATAGCTATAAGCCTAATTTCCATAATCTTTATGTTTTTTCTTACTAAGTCAATCTCTTTTGTAAGTTCAACTTCTAAAATCTTTAAATCATACTTGGTAGCAAGTTCTTTTTTAAGCTCTTTGGAAATTTCTACTATTTTCAAATTCCCATCTCTTCAATATATGATTTATAACCAATTTCTTCAAGTTTTTTGGCTTTTTCTTCTACTTTATTCTTTAGCTCTTCTTTATACTGCTTTAATTTATCTGCGATACTTTTATCAAATGTAGATAGTATAGATAAAGCAAGTAATGCTGCATTTTCTGCGTTGTTTATGGCTACTGTGGCAACTGGTATTCCTGCCGGCATTTGAACGATTGACAACAAAGAATCAAGACCATTTAAAGAAGAAGTTTTTACCGGAACACCAATTACTGGAAGATGCGTTAATGATGCAACCATTCCAGGAAGATGGGCTGCACCGCCTGCTCCGGCTATGATTACTTTAATACCTCTTTCTTCTGCTGTTTTTGCATACTGATACATTCTGTCCGGCGTTCTGTGAGCTGATACGATTGTTAACTCATAAGGAACTTCAAATTTATCTAATATAGTAGCTGCCTTTGACATTACAGGCAAATCTGAATCACTTCCCATGATAATTCCTATCATATCTGAACTTCTCCTTTTACTTTGATTAAATCTTTCACTACTTTTGCTTTTTCTATAAGTCTATTTTTATCATAGTCTATTATTGTAATGTGTCCCATCTTTCTAAGTGGGAATGTTTCTAATTTTCCGTAAATATGAACATATACACCATCTATTGCAAGAACTTTGTCTAAATTTTCATAAATTGGCTTTCCTTTGTAGCCTTTTTCTCCAAGTAAATTTATCATTACAGCCGGTAAATACTGATTTGTTAAGCCAAGGGGTAGGTTTGTTAACACTCTGACAAGCTGTTCAAACTGACTTGTCTCGCAGGCTTCTATCGTATAGTGTCCTGAGTTATGAACTCTTGGTGCTATTTCGTTTAGAAGTATTTTTCCGTCTTTTGTAAGGAATAACTCAACACCGAAAACTCCGACACCTTCCAAAGCTTCAATAGCAGATATTGATATCTCTTGTGCAAGTTTATAATGTTTTTCATCAATATTTGCTGGCACTAAGAGATATTCAAGCAGATTTCCTTCTGGATTAAATACCATCTCAACAACCGGATAAACCCTAATATCTCCATTGATATTTCTAACTACTATGACAGCAATTTCTTTTTCTATGTCTACTAATGATTCTATATAAGATTCTTCTTTTAACGCTTTATTTAAATCCTCTTCTGATTTGATAACAACTACACCTCTGCCATCATATCCACCTTTTTTTATCTTTTGAACGCATGGAATATGATTTTTTATTTCTGAAATGCCTTTTATTTCTAAAAATTCTGGCTGAGGAATGTTATGTTTTTTAAAAAACATTCTTTGCTTGTATTTGTCTTGCAGGATTTCAAGAGTTGTTAGTGATGGATAAATTTTGTTTGCCGGAATTGTTTCTTTCAAAGAATCTATATTTATATGTTCAATTTCGTATGTGATAATATTTGACATATTATTTAATTTTGTCAGTTTTTCTTTGTCATTTACACTGCCGACTATTTGTTTGCATATAGAAGAAGCTGGAGCGCTTTCGTGTGGGTCAAGGCATACAACGTTTAAGTCAAGTTTTCTACATTCAAAACCAATCATTTTTCCAAGCTGTCCACCGCCAAGAATACCAATCGTAAAATCTGTTGGCATAGTGAGCTTAAAATTTTTTAAATCCATTAACACCTCATTGGTCTTATGATTTTTAATATAATATGATATCATAGGGATAATGTGGGTCTATAATAAATTAAGACTATTCTGAAAATCCTCACCGTTATTCTGCAGCCGGCAAAAAGTTTCCTTTTTTCAAAAAAACGTTAAAAAATAAGATTCTTCACTTCGCTGCCGGATAACGAAAACCATCATTCGTGTCATCCTGAGAATTTTAGTCAGAAGAATTAACCCTTTTTAAGAAAAAAATTGATAATTTTTTAAACATCAATCTAACTTATCTTAACTCTTAAAGAGTTTCCTATTACAAATACACTACTTAATACCATTGCAAGAGCTGCAAAAATTGGGTTTAGATGTCCGGTTACTGCAAGACCCATTCCTATTATGTTGTAAATGAAAGCCCAAAACATATTCGTATAAATTACTCTTTTAACCTTTCTTGCTAAGATTATAAGCAGTGGAATTTTTCTTAAATCATCACTTATTAGGCTAACGTTGGCTGATTCTCTTGTTAGGTCTGTTCCGCAACCCATAGCAATTCCTATATCTGCCCTTGCTAAAGCCGGAGCATCGTTTATACCATCGCCAACCATCGCAACAGTTTTTTCTTTGCTTTTTTCTTCTTCTATAATTGTTAATTTATCTTCTGGTTTAAGGTTTGCTCTAAAGTTTTCTATATCAAGGGTTTTCTTTAAAACTTTTGCAAAATATTCAGAGTCTCCTGTCAAAACTTCTGTCTCTACTTTTAGCTTTTTGAGAGCATCAAATGTTATTTTTGTTTCCGGTCTAATTTTTTGAGAAAATGTCGCAACTGCAAGAATTTCTTTTCCATCTGTTAAATATGCTATAATCTCTCCATTTTCTGATGCTTGGTTGATTATACTTTTTATATTCTCATCTATTTGAACATCTTTTAAAAAATCTTGACTTCCAAGATAGTATTTTTTGCCGTTTATTTCACCAGAAACACCAAGCCCGTAATGAACTTTAAAATTTTCTACTTTTAACTCTTTACAATCTTCACACCATTTTACAAAGCTTACAGCCAAAGGATGTTCTGAGTTTTTCTCTAAGGAATAAAAAATATCTTTTGCTTCATCATTTTTAAAGAATGTTTTTGAAACTTCCATTATTCTTTCTGTAATCGTTCCTGTTTTATCAAAAAACACTTTTTTAACAGATGCTATTTTTTCAAGAATATCTGCACCTTTAACAATGATTCCTTCTTTCATTGCTTGACCAAGTCCAAGCCATAGAGCCAAGGGAGCACCAATGCTAAACGCACAAGGACAAGATATTAGTAGTACAGATAAAAACACAATTAAAGCCTTTTCAAACCCAGCGTTTATGTACCAGTAGATAAATGAAGAAATTGATAAGAAAAATACTATTGGTAAAAAGTAAAAAGCTATTCTGTCAGCTATTCTGTTTATTGGAGCTTTTGTATTTCTTATTTGTTTCATTATCTCAATGAATCTGTTTAACGTCCATTGTGATTGTGGTTTATCAACCTTTATCTTAAAACTTCCATCTAAAACAGTTGTTCCAGCATACAGATAATCCTTAGATTTTTTCAACACCGGGTTTATCTCACCGGTTAAAACTGATTCATCAACATGACCAATTCCTTCTACTATTACACCATCAGCCGGCACTTTTTCACCCGGACGAATTTTGACTATATCTCCAACTTTAACCTCTTCAACAGGAACTTCAACTTCTACATCGTTTTTAATAACCGTTGCTTTTTTTGCTGTTAAGTCCATAAGCTGTTTCATAAAGTTTGAAGCTTTTACTCTTGAAGATGTCTCTAAATATCTTCCAAATGTTACTAAAACTAAAATCATCGTTGCGGTTTCAAAATATATTGCATTCTTACCGGTTAAGACTGAATAAACAGAAAGAAAGTAAGCAGAGAACGAGCCAATGGCAATAAGCGTATCTGTATTAAAGTTTAATAAATTTTGTTTTGAAAAAGAGTTTTTAAGAATAGGAACTCCAAGAATCAGCATAACAGGAGTAGATAAGACAAGGATTACGTATTTGATAAATCCTGTGAAAAGCTGCATCTCTTTATCGTTTGGGTCAACAAAATGAGAGCCGTATATATAGGTGCTAAGCATCATTACGATCATTGCAAGGAAATAGCCAAATCCAAACTTTCCAAGGAAAGCCATTGCCGTGCCTTCATCACCACGAAGACCGGTGGTTTTATTTATTAGATAACATCCAAAACAGCAAAAATCTTCCATCTTACCATTTACTTCAAATTTTAGAGGTCTTCCAGTGATTGGAATTCCACACTGATAACATTCAGCGTTTTTTTCTTCATTTAGAGATATTGGACCACAGGAGCATGAAATAGTTGGCTTTATCTCTAAACTTTCCTTTTTCTCCAAACTTTCCAAAAAGTGCTCCTTTTGTGTTTTTGAGATATAAAATTATAAATCAATACCATGGGTAAGAAATTATTATTTTTATAAAATTTAATAATCCTTGGGGTGAGAAATTAGTAGTTTTTATAGATTAAAAAGGAGATCCTTCGGCCTTACGGCCTCAGGATGACAGGAAAATGTTGATTGATAAGTGTTAAAGGAAGGGCAACCTTATTTGTCATTCTGAGCGAAGCAAAGAATCTCCTATTTTTATTGAATTTCTCACCCAATGCGTATTTATAATATAATTTTATAATAATTTTTCGTCAGGAGTAAGGAAGTTGTTAAAAAAAATTAAAAGAATATTGATTGCAAACAGAGGAGAGATTGCTATCAGGGCTATTAGGTCCATTAAAGAGCTTGGCGGGGAGAGTATTGCTGTTTATTCCGAAGGAGATAAAGATTGTATTCATAAAGATTTAGCTGATATATCAGTTTGTATAGGACCTGCTAATGCGACAAAGAGTTATTTAAACATTCCTGCGTTACTTTCTGCTATAGATTTAACCCATGCTGATGCAGTTTATCCTGGATATGGTTTTTTAGCAGAAAATCCTACCTTTGCAGCTATCTGTGAAAGAAGCAATATCAAATTTATTGGACCATCTTCAGAAACAATAAGACTTACAGGAGATAAAGCACAGGCTCGTGAAGCAGCAAAAAAGGCGGGAGTTCCAATAATTCCTGGTAGTCCACCGGTAGAAGAGCTAAAAGAAGCATTAGAAATATCTTCTGAAATAGGATATCCTGTACTTATAAAGGCTGCGGCTGGTGGTGGTGGCAGAGGTATGAGAGTTGCCCATAGTGAACAAGAACTTGCAAGGCTTTTACCTTTAGCACAAAGAGAGGCAGAAAACTCTTTTGGTGATAGACGAGTTTATATAGAAAAATTTATAGAAAATCCAAAACACATAGAGATTCAGATATTAGCTGATGAGTTTGGAAATGTCATACATCTTGGAGAAAGAGAGTGCTCTGTTCAAAGAAGACATCAAAAGCTTATTGAAGAATCTCCATCTCCATTTATAGATGAAAAGATAAGAAAAGAAATGGGAGAAGCGGCTGTTAAGTTTGCTAAGGCTGTTAATTTTACAGGTGCCGGAACTGTTGAGTTTATCGTTGATAAAAACAAGAATTTCTATTTTATTGAAATGAACGGAAGAATACAGGTAGAGCATCCTGTTACAGAAATGGTTACAGGCGTTGATATAGTCTCTTGGCAGTTAAAAATAGCAGACGGACAAAAGCTAACCATAAAACAAGAAGAAATTAAACCAAATGGTCATGCTATAGAATTTAGAATAAATGCAGAAGATTCAATCTCTTTTGTTCCTCAACCGGGAAAAATAGAAAAACTATATCTTCCTGGTGGCTACGGTGTTAGAGTAGATACACATATATATCAAGGATACACTATTCCGCCATACTATGATTCTTTAATAGCTAAACTTATTGTTTGGGGGAAAACGAGGGAAGAGGCTATAGAAAGAGGAAAGAGAGCCTTAAAAGAGTTTATTATTGAAGGACTTAAAACTACTATTCCTTTCCATCTAAAAATGCTTGAACATCCGGAATTTATAAAAGGAGCTTATACGACTTCCTTAGTTGATAAAGAGTTCTTGGGAATAAAAGTATAATTTGGTGTTGAAATTTTTTTAATCTATGTCAAATTTTAATTACATTGTGCATATATTAAGTGAGGTGTTTATCTATGTTAACACAAGTAATTAACAAAGAAGAATTAAAAAAACTTTACGATAAAGACTTTGTCTTATGGGTAGAAGAAAATCTTAAGCTTTTAAAAGATAGGCAGTTTGATTTGGTAGACTGGGAGCATCTCTTAGAGGAGATTGAGGATATGGGCAATAGACATTTGGACAGTGTAGTTAGCTTTATGGCTGTTATCTTGGAGCATCTTTACAAGTGGGAAAATTACAGAGAAAATGAAAAGATGGGAAACGGCTGGATTAGAAGTATAAACAATGGAAGAGTTGAAATACTAAGACTTTTTGATAGATATCCATCATTAAAAGTCAAATCTTGCAATGAAATAGAGTATGCATGGAAAGATACTGTAAGAAGATTAATTAGATGGTTCGAAGACCCTGAAAATATTCGCTTAGCAAAAAAGTATTTTGGTAGATTACCAACAGAGAAAGATTTTCCAGAAAAGTGTCCTTATACATTTGAGCAAATTTTAAACTATAAGCCATGGCTAAAAGACTTGGAAGATTATGAAGATTAAAACTCTAACAGTAGGACCTTTGGCTGAAAATTGCTTTATCGTTTTTGAAGAAAACTCAAAAGATGCGGTGGTTATTGACCCGGGAGCTGATGGGGATTTTATTTTAAATGAATTAAAGGATTTAGATGTAAAGGCAATCCTTGCAACCCACGGACATTTAGACCATATAGGTCAAGTTAGATATTTAAAAGAAAAATTAAATACTCCTTTCTACATGAATAAAAAAGATGAATTTTTGATTAACAACGAAATTTTTCCTAACTTTGCCTACATTATAAAAGCTGTAAAATGTCCATCTCCTGATTTTGATGTAAAAGATGATGATGTATTGAAATTTGGTAATTTAGAGTTTCAGGTGATAGAAATGCCCGGGCATACACCGGGTAGTGTTTGTTTTTTTAATGAAAAGGAAAAAATTATATTTGTTGGAGATACACTTTTTAAAGGAAGCGTTGGAAGGACTGACTTACCCGGTGGAAATGGAAAGATGTTAGAACAGTCTTTAAAAAAACTGATGGAGTTTCCAGAAGATACAGTCGTATACAGTGGTCATGGACCTAAAACAACAATTGGTATAGAAAAAAGAACAAATCCTTTTATTACAGGAGTATTTAGATTAAAATGGTAAATATTGGAACTCACGTATCATCGTCAAAATCCTTAGACCTTGTTTTTGAAAGGGGAAAGGAAGTAGAAGCTTCATCAATTCAGTTTTTTATAAGGTCTCCAAGGTCATGGGCTTGGATAGAAAGAACTGACGAAGAAAAAGAAAGATTTCTACAAAAGAAAAATGAATATAAAATTCATCCGTTAGTGGTGCATGCTTCGTATCTTTTTAATTTAGCATCCTTCGAGGAAGAATCATACAAAAAATCCATAGAAAGCGTTATACAGGAGTTGGAACTTTGCGAAGAGTTAAAAATTGATTATTACGTGATTCATGCAGGAAAGTCAAAAGGAAATTCAAAAAAGCAGGCAATAGATAGGATTTTAAAAGCTTTTGAAGAGATATTTAGTAGATTAAATCTAAAAAATACAACATTTTTAGTTGAAACGTTGGCAGGTCAATCCGGAGAAGTTGGAGCAACATTAGAAGAAGTTTATGCGCTGATTAAACCTTTTGAAGATGAAAAAATAGGCGTTTGTCTTGACACTTGCCATATATTTGCATCCGGGTATCAGATAAACACCGACGAAGGATTTAATAGCTTTAAAAAAGAGTTTATAGATTACAATCTTTTAGAAAAGACAAAAGTTATACATTGTAATGATTCTAAAGCTCCTTTTAACTCTAAAAAAGATAGGCATGAGCATATTGGAAAAGGCTTTATTGGGTTGGAGGGTTTTAGAATATTTTTAAATGATGACGATTTTAGTAAACTTCCTTTTATCTTAGAAACACCAAAAGAGGGGGATATGGACAGAGTAAATATTAATTTGTTAAAATCTTTAATAAAGTGATGCGCCTGTAGCTTAGCTGGATAGAGCATCGGCTTCCGATGCCGAAGGTCGCAGGTTCAAATCCTGCCAGGCGCGCTTTGCACTTTCTTTAGAGCCTCTTTTAAATACTTTCTAAAATTTTCTTCTGTTAAAGCACCATATATTGTAATTAACTTTTTACCGTTTGGAGTTATTATGTAAGTCGTGGGTGTTCCTATGATTGGAAATCTTACCTGATTCTCTGGATAATTTGCATAGATCGGAAATTCTGGGTCTTTAAAATCGTTTTGTTTTCCATCTATTGCGAAAGCAATCACAACAAAATTATTTTTAAATTCTGGTTCTCTTAATACTTTTTTAATGGTTGGAATTTCAGCTATACAATGACCACAGCTGTAAGCCATAAAATTAAGCACAATTAATTTATTTTCTGGAAGCTTTACAGGATTGCCAAACTTATCTTTTAGCACATCCTTAGCAAAAGATTTAAAAGCTAAAATAAGCAATACTAAAACGATTATCTTTCTTGCCATTTCTACACCTTATTTTGAACTCTCAATACTTTTCCAAGTACATTCAGCTCTGTAAGATTTTCTTCTTTTACTTTTGTCTTTCTTAAACCTTTACCATCTGTTAAGATAAGTATGTTATCTTTTTTTTCTATGATTTTAAATAGCCCCCATTTTCCTTTTTCTTTGAACAAGATTACATCACTGGGTTCTATTGTAAGCGGTGGAATTTTTCCGACCAAAACCCATAGATTTCTAATCTTATACCAAAAAACATTTTCTTTGTAATTTGGGATGTTTTCAACAAGAATCAAAGGAGTTAAAATATCTTCAAGATACTTTATCTCTCCGTCATCTAAAACTTCAAAACCTTTGATGTTAACTTTTAGCTCAGTATTCTCTTTAAGCAATTTTTTTGGTTGAAGTTATTGTATTTCTTGTTTGGTCTTTTAGAATATTGATTGATTGGGCAATCATAAAAAATGCATGTTCTAAGTTTATGAGTGCTGCTTCAAAGTCTTTATCTTTTGTTTCAAATCTAAGCTGTCTTACTTCTCTAAAAAGTTCATCAACGTTTGTCCCAAGCTCATATGCTAAGGTAAAAACTTTTGCAACCAACTCTTCTAATTTCTTTCTTTCTATATCTGTCATTATTTTCTCCTAATTTATTAATGATGTTAATAATAGTAATCCATCTGCCGTTCCAAGGATTGATTCGCAGGCTCTTTCTGGATGTGGCATAAGCCCAAATACATTTTTTTCTTTATTACAAACGCCGGCTATGTTTCCAATTGAGCCGTTTGGATTTGTAGACTCATCTACTATACCATTTTCATCACAATATCTTAAAATTATCTGTCCGTTTTTTTCCATTTCTGCTAAAGTCTCAGGGTCAACGAAGTAGTTTCCATCGTGGTGTGCAATCGGAAGCTTTATTATTTGATTTTTACTTAAATTTTTCGTAAACGGAGTTTCGTTATTTTCTACTTTTAAATATTGATGCTTACATACAAATTTTCCATGATTGTTTGGCAGTAATGCACCGGGTAGCAAATGGGCTTCTGTAAGGATTTGAAAGCCATTGCATATTCCTATTACAAACTTTCCTTTTGATGCAAAATCTTTTAATGCTTGAGTTAATGGAGTATGTGATGCTATTGCTCCTGGTCTTAAATAGTCTCCGAAAGAAAATCCGCCAGGGACTATAACGCAATCGTATTTAGATAAATCCGTTTCTCTATAATCAACAAATTCAACTTCCTTTTTTAGAATATCTCTTATCACGTAATAAGTATCGTAATCACAGTTAGAACCTGGATATACAGCAACTGCAAATCTCATTTTTTACTCCACCACTTGTATTTCATAGTCTTCTATAAGGTCGTTAACAATTGCTTTTTTTGCCATTTCTTTGGCTTCTTCTATGGCTTTTTCTTTGTCTGTGTTTTCTACATAAACTTCTATGTATTTCCCTACTTTAACATCTTTTACATTATCAAATCCCAAGGATCTTAAGTTTTCTGCAACTGCTCTACCTTGTGGGTCAAGAACACCTTTTCTTGGCTTGATAAAAAACTTTATTAACATTGCTTGTCCTCGTATTGACTTTTTAGTTATTATACCATAGTTAAGCTTGTGTTGAATGTAATATCAATTGTAATATATTGTCTAAAAACACGTTGGGTAAGAATTTAGTAAAGCAGGAGATTAAAAGACAGAGCTTCTTTGCACGGCTATAGATAAAATAGTTTACTTCCAAATTCTCGTCTTCCTCTGTAATGACAATTCATGAATTGCCCCCTACTCTTTCTCTTTCTTTGTCATCCTGAGGACTTTAGTCCGAAGAATCTCGTTTTTTAATTTTTGATTTGAGAAGAAAAAAGAGAAAATTCTTCGCCGAATGTAGAATGACGGTGTAGATTTTTGTAAGCAATCTCATTTACACAGAAATTAAGAAAAATTTTAACAGTAATTAAGCAAAATTCAAGATTAATTATTTCTCAGCTCTTGCTTAAATTCATCAACTTCTTACTTTTCACATTAACCAATCAAATCTATTAAAATATCTCTTGAAACTGTAGCAGTCCCTATTTCTCCTACTACATAACCGGCTGCCGTATTTGCCAAAGATGCAGACTCTTCCCAAGTTCCACCTGCCAATCTTGCTAAAGCAAGAACAGATATAACAGTATCTCCTGCACCCGTTACATCAAAAACTTTTTTAGCCTTTGTCGGAATACGTAAAATTTTATCACCTTCAAACAATGCCATACCTTCACCGCCAAGTGTAATCAAAAGCTGGTTTAATTCAAGGTCTGACATTATTTTTCTTCCAACGAATTCAAGGTCTGTGTTTTTATCTGCTTTTATACTTTCGTATGCTTCTTTTTTGTTTGGAGTTAAAATGGTAGTATTTTTATAAAGCTGATAGTTTGATGGCTTAGGGTCAACAAAGATAGGTTTGTTTAAAGATTTTATAAAATCCATAATTCTTTGAGTAATGACACCTTTTCCATAATCAGAAACGATAAAGACATTTATTTTGTCTTTTATATTTTTAATCTCATTGATGATTTTATCCTCAATCCCGGTAGACAGTTTGGACCTATCCTCTCTGTCAATTCTTAAAAGTTGCTGACTGACTGCGATTACTCGGGTTTTTTCAATTGTTGGTCTTGATTTGTCTTTTATCAAGACTGGATTTATGTTTTTTGATTTTAGTAAATTTTCAATAATTTTTGCGTTTTCGTCATCTCCTACTACACCAATCATATAAGCTTTAGCATCTAATGAAGCTATATTGTTTGCAACGTTTGATGCACCACCGAGAGATACCGTCTCTTTTTTTACATCTACAACTGGAACAGGAGCCTCAGGAGATATCCTTTCTACATCTCCCCATAAGTATTTATCAAGAATAATATCTCCAATAACCCCAACAGTAATATCTGGAAACCTGCTGATTAAATCAATAGCTCGTTCTTTTTTAATCATGGATAGATTGGTAGATTTTTTAGGTTATAACTTTCTTCAAATCCAAGGATTGTATTCATATTTTGGACAGCTTGAGAAGAGGCACCTTTGCTAAGATTATCTATTGCAGAGGTAATTACTGCGTAGCCTGTTTTTTCATCTTTGTCTACAAAAATATCACAGAAGTTTGTCCCAAGAACCTCTTTAATTCTAACAGGTCTATCTTGGAGTCTTATAAAGTATTCTTTTTCGTAGTAATCAAAATATAAATCTCTTAACTGTTTTTTTGATAGGTCGGTTTTAACTGTGATGGTAGAAAGCATTCCTCTTGAAACTGGGATTATGTGAGGAGTAAATCTGACTTTTATATCTTTATTTGAAATTCTTTTTATAATGTCTTCCATTTCCGGAGTGTGTCTGTGTTTTGTGATGTTGTAAGCATACGCGTTTGAAAAGCTTTCTGGATACATAAAATCTTCTTTTAAATGTCTTCCGGCACCGGAAATTCCGGATAAAGCATTTACAATGATTGTATCATCTTGAATTTTACCCTCTTTAGCTAAAGGATATAAGCCAAGAATTGTGGCGGTTGGATAGCAACCTGGATTTGCTATTATTTTCGCAGATTTTATATCATTTCTAAATATTTCAGTAAGTCCATAAACTGCCGTTTCTAAAAGTTCTGGAAATCTATGCTCAAAGCCGTAGTATTCTGGATATGCTTCTTTATTTTTTATTCTGTATGCTGCAGATAAGTCGATTATGATTTTGTTATTTTCATAAAGCGTTTTTACAAGTTCTAAGGAAGGCTCGTGTGGTAGGCATAGGAAATAAATATCAGACAAAGCTGTATCTACTTCTTCAGTAAAGATTAAATCTTGATATTTTGATTTGTTAAAGAATGGGAAAGCCTCTTTTAAAGCCTTCCCGCTGTATTGTCTTGATGTTATTTGATTTATTTCAACTTCTTTGTATAATTCTAAAATTCTTAAAAGTTCTATTCCAGTATATCCAGAAGCTCCAGCTATACAAACTTTCATAGAATAAATTAACGCTTAGACCATCTGTATTTCGCTCTTGCACCCATTTGGTTGTATTTCTTACGTTCTTTAACTCTCGCGTCTCTTGTCATCAATCCAGCTGGTTTTAGTAATGCTCTTAATGATGGGTTGTAGCTTTCAAGAGCTTTTGCTACTCCATACATCACAGCTTCTGCTTGTGCAGGTTTTCCACTGCCTTTTACAGTTGCATAAACATCAAACTTTCCAAGTGTTTCTGTAACTACAAATGGATGGTTTATTTTTGCAAGTAAAATATCTCTTTCAAAATACTCTTTTCCATCCCATTCTTTTCCAGATTCACTTCTAACTATAATTCTTCCACTTCCCGGAAGTATCCAAACTCTTGCTATTGCCTCTTTTCTTCTTCCAGTTCCGTAGTGTGCCACCTTAGGGTCTATTTTTATTGATTTTTCCAAGACTAATTACCTCCTTAAATAGCTTTCCATAATTTTGATACTTCTTCTAAAGGCTTTAAGTTTTGCGCTGTATGTGGATGTGTTTCTCCAGTATAAAGCTTTAATCTTTTCATGTATCTTTTTTGAAGTTTATTTTTTGGAAGCATTCTTTCAACTGCTAACGCTAATGCTTCAGTTGGCTTGTGCTCTATCATCCATTGTAGGTTTCTAACTTTTAAACCGCCAGGTGCGTTTGTATGGAATTTGTATTCTTTGTCTGTAAGTTTTTTACCGGTTACTGTAAATTTGTCTGCATTGATTACCACAACATAATCTCCACAGTCTACATCAGGTTGGAAAGTTGGCTTATACTTTCCTCTTAATACATTAGCTATTAATGAAGCTAATCTTCCAAGATTTTTTCCTTTTGCATCAATGATATACCAATCTCTTTTTACATCTTCTTTTCTCAAATGGAATGTCTTCATCATCAAACTCCTCTCGCTTTAAAAATTCAAAACAATATTATAGCATAAAAAAGCCTATTTTGTAAACTTCAATTAGTGGTGTTCTAAAATTCTCGTAAGCTTACCTTTTTGTGTCATCCTGAGACTGTAAGGTAAAGGATTTCTTGTTCAATTTCTAACAAATCTAATAATTAAGCTCTTGGAGTAATTAAGCCATAATTACCCGCTTTTTTTCTGTAAATTACGTTAACTTCTCCGGTCTCAGAATTAATAAATGGAAAGAAAAATGCTCCGGTCTCTTCTAACATCAACCTTGCATCTTCAACAGTCATAGGTTTTTCAGAAGGCATTGGTTCAATAACAATTAAAGCTCTTTCTATTGAAGATTCTTCAGCAGTATGTTCTTTCATTTTTTCTAATCTTGATTCTCTTCTTGATGCTTCAATTCTTCTTTGTTTTAATCTAACAAGCTGTCTTTCTACTTCATCAATTACAAAATCAATAGCTGAATAAAGGTCATTACTTTCTTCCCAAGCATGGATTACACCACCACCAGGAGTATTGAGATAAACATCTATATCTACTCTGTTTCTGTGTCTATGCTTTTCAAAATCATAAACTACTCTTACCCTTACAGAGTCTGGTGCTACGTCTAAATCTTTTAAGTAATGTTTTATTCTTTCAAGCTTATGTTCTGCGTAAGCTTTGATAAAATCAGTAATTTCAATGTTTTTTCCGACATGTTCTACTTGCATGCTAGCCTCCTTTTTTTCTTTTTCTTGAATCAGGTATATTTAACTCTTCTCTATACTTTGTTACTGTTCTTCTTGCTACATGGATTTCTTCTTTCTTGAGCAAGTTTACTATGTCATTGTCGCTTAAAGGTTTTTTAGGGTCTTCATTTTCTATTAAATTCTGGATTAGGTATTTTACACGATCTGATGAGATATTTCCACTTTCTTTGCTAACTTTGTTTGAGAAGAATGCTTTTAAAGGCAATACTCCTATTGGGGTCTGTGCAAATTTGTTTGATACAATTCTGCTGATTGTTGATTCGTGTAATCCTATTTTTTGAGATACATCTTTTAAAGTAAGTGGTTTTAAATGTTCTTTTCCATAGAGTAAAAAATCTTTTTGCTGATTTACAAGAGATTCTACTAAATTTTTTAGATTTTCTCTTCTTTGTTCTATGCCTCTGATTAAACCAATAGCTTTTTGTAATTTTTCATACAAGAACTTTTTTGTTTCTTCGTTTATATCTTTTCTATTTAAAATTTTTTTGTACTGATTCGTTAAATTAAGCTTTGGCAAGTCTTGTTCATTGATTACTATCTCAAAAGGCTGGTCTTTATCGTTTGTTTCATATATAAAAATATCTGGCTCTAAATAGTGTGCTTCAAAGTCTTCGTATCCATAAAGTGGATAAGGTCTTAATGCTTTTATGTTTGAAGTAATCTCTTCAAGAGTTTCTTCACCAATTTGATATTTTTTTAATAAATATTCTTTATCTTTGATTTTGTTTAAATCTTCTTGGATAATCTGCTCTGCTATACTGTCTCTTCCAAATTTTTCTCTATATTCTGCAATTAAAAATTCTGTCAATGATTTGGCACCAAGTCCTGTTGGCTCAAGCTTCATTAATTTTTTTCTTATTTTTTCTACTACTTCAATATCTACATTGTATTTTGATGCTATCTCGTTTAAACTGTCTTGTGAAGCATACCCTTTCTCGTCTAAGTTATCTATAATGTCTAATGCTATCTCTTTTTCTTTGCCATCAAATTCTAAATCTATCTGAATTTCTAAGGTTTTTAGAAGTGATGGCTTGTAAGTTAGTCTGTTTAATGGGTTTAGCCCTTCTTCATCTTCTGAATAAGAAACAGATAAATCTGTAAGTTTTTCTTGATAGTCATTATTTATATGAATCTCTTCTTCTAAGAATGGATTTTCTTCAAGTTCATGAATAATCTCTTGAAGAAGTTCTTGTTTTGGCATCACCATTATATTAAGTTGATGCTTTAAACTAAGTGTAAGGTTTAACTTGTGCTGAAGCTTTAGTCCTAAGTTTTGTTTCACAGCTAGCCCTTCATATTTTCTCTATAACACTCAATATTTCTTTAATAATTTTATTCCTGTCTTCTGCTTTTAAAATAGGTCTTCCGACAACTATTATATCTGCACCATCTCTCAGAGCTTCTTCCGGTGTTGCTATTCTTGTTTGGTCATCTGTTTTTTCTTTTGTAAGTCTTATACCCGGAACAACTGTAATAAATGGTTTTTGTATATATTCTTTTAAAAACTTTACTTCATGACTTGAGCAAACTATCCCATCTAAACCATTGCTAACTGCCATATCTGCCAATCTATAAGCCAAATCTGGGACTGATAAAGAAGAGCCAAGTAATTTTGGATAGCTTTCATCATGACTTGTTAAAATACTTACAGCTAAGATTTTTAAATCTGTTCCTCCTTTTGCTTTTACAGCTTGCTGAATCATCTCTTGACCACCAAGAGAATGTATCGTTAGATAATCAACACCAATTTCTGATACAGCTTTTACACCGTTATAAACAGTGTTTGGTATATCGTGAAGTTTTAAATCTAAAAATATCTCAAATCCTTTGTCTTTAACTTGTTTTACAAAATTAATTCCACCTTTAATAAAAAGGTTATAGCCTATCTTAATGATAATTCTATCTTGGATTTCATCAACGATTCCTAATGCCTGGTTAATATCATTTACATCAAGAGCAAGAGCTAACTTTTTCAAAATTTAAACTCCTATTCAATTATAATTTTATAATTCTACTACAAAAATCGTGCCAAAATCAAATCGATGTATAAGTCATACTGGCTTGGGAAAATTAAAAAAATCAAAATTTAAGATCTTTCAGTTTGTTGCTTTCTAATAAAAGTTCTTCAACGGTGTCATTATAAAGCTACAGCTAAGAATCTCTATATTTCTTTTTACTTAACAATCTTTAAATCATCTATCACAAAATCTAAATTTTCAAAACCTTTGTAATAATTAATCTCTGGGGTATAGACAATATCTATTATCATACCAATACTTAATTTGTCCAATAATTCCTTGGCTTTCCAGCTTTTGGCACTAAAGATATTTTTATTTTCATCTTTTAAGTTTAGAATTAGCAAATTTTTAGCCGGATTTGTAAAGAACTCAATCTTTAAATTTCTTGCTAAGAATTTCGGTATAGGGTTTTTCTCTCCAAATGGTTGTAAGTTATAAATTTCTTTAACTTTTTCGGTAGCCCAATAGGATAGTGGGGCTTCCATGTCTATCTCTTTAACCGCCCATGGTTTTTCTTCTGCAACCTCTTCGACCGCTTGATTTAATCTTTCTTTTAATTCTGGTATCAAACTTGTTTTTAAAGACATTCCTGCTGCCATTGAATGTCCGCCGAATTTATCAAATAAATCTCTACATTTATCCAAGGCTTTATATATATTTACTTTTGAAACGCTTCTCGCTGAACCTACTGCCTTTCCGTTGTTTACAGATAAAATCACAGAAGGTAATTTATACTTTTCTGTTAATCTTCCTGCCGCTATTCCAACTACTCCGCTATGCCAACCTTCCTTTCCTACCACTATCACATTTTTTAGATCTTGCTTCAGCAGTTCTTTTTCTGCTTCAGATATTACATTGTCTGTAAGTCTTTGTCTTTTTCTATTTAGATTTTCAAGCTCTATTGCCAATACATTTGCTCTTGATTGGTCTCTTGTGATTAAAAGCTTTACAGAATTTCTCGCATCTGCCAACCTTCCTGATGCGTTAATCCTTGGTCCAATTATAAAGCCTATATCCTGAGATGTTAACTCTTTTTTTACCCGTGCAACGTTTAAAAGCTCTTTAATTCCGGCTCTTTTTTGCTTATTTAACTCTTCAAGACCGATTTTTACCATAACTCTATTTATAAAAGACATAGGAACAACGTCTGCTACAGTTCCTATTGCCACAATATCTAAATAATCTCTAAGCTTTATGTCAATGTTTAAAAGTCTTCTTATAATCGCTATCAAATAAAATGCTATTCCTACGGTTGCTAAATGTTTAAAAAGTGGATTTATCAGCTTGTCCGAATAAAATTTTGGATTTATGATGTTTATTTTTTCACTTAAAAACGGTGGTGTGTAGTTTTGCCAAAGATGGGAAGGTTCATGATGGTCTAAAACAAACACTTCAAGTCCCAAGCTTTTTGCATAAAAGAGTTCATCAAAAGCATTGGTTCCACTATCACACACGATTAATACTTTACCATACTGTGATAACTTTTTAATTGCTTCTTTATTTAGTCCATAACCTTCTGAAAATCTGCTTGGAATATAATATTTTGCATTTATGCCCAAATCTTTAAAAAAGTTTATAAGTAATGATGTACTTGCAATACCGTCTGCATCATAATCTCCATATACAACGATTGGGGTTTTTCTTTTGATATGCTCCACAAGTTTTAAAGCTATCTCTTCAAGGCTGTAAAAATAAGAAGGATTTACAAGATTTTTTAATTCTGGAAAAATGTAATCTTGAGAAAAATCTTTATCAAATATGTCTCTCCTATTGTATAAAACCTGTGCAAATATTTTTCCATACTTTTTTACTAAAAAGTCCGGTGCTGGGTTTGTTTTTGATAAATCTATCCACTGATAGCCTGAAATCCCTATTCCCATTAATTATCTCTCTTTTTTGTAAATTTCAAAAGTTCTCCATTATTTGCGTCAATAGTTACGTATCCTTTATCTCCGTAAACTTTAAAATAACACTCACCTTTTCTTGACTTGCTTAATTTTACAGAATGTATAGTACCAACGTATGGACTTGCAATGCTTTCGACCTTAGATACACTTAGATTTGGCTTACATTCTTCAGCATTTACAGAAAAAGCTAAAATTAGTACTGCAAGAATTTTTTTCATCATGAGATGATACCTCCTAAGGATTTTGCATAAATAATAGAATATCATATTTTTGAGATAAACTTTTCAGCAAGCTTGTGAGGTTTTAGTTTTATGCTTACATTTTCAGATGTAAGAATGAAAGTGTCAAATAAATTTACAAAAAAGCTGTTATCTTCGTGATTAAAGCTAATATTTTTTATAGATGTTTTTGTGTTAAAAAGCAAAATAAATTCATCTGAGAGCGTATTTATCTTTTCTTTAATATCTTTGATGATTTGATCAAGAATCGGCGGAAATTCGAAAGGTGTTTTTGTTTTGCAAAGATTTTTATCGTAAGATGAAAAAGTTCTACATACAAAGGGTCTTGATGGATGTACTACGCAAAGATTGTTGTCTAAAAATAGGCATGGTTGGTTAGTTATATCTTTAAGTCTTTTGTAATCTTCTAATCTTTTAGCTGTTTTGATTTTTTCATCATCTGATAGATTGTTTAAAGATTTTATAAAATCCAGTAATTCTGAAAAAGTCAGTTTAACTTCCCAGCCATAACAACAATAACTACACCTTTTTTCACAGGCTATTTTTGTATCTATTTTTAGTTTATTATCTATGTGTTGATTTAAATTCTTTTGAAATTCAATAACCTCTTCAAAAAGCTCAGGATTTTTGTATATCAAAATAAATGCTATCAATAAATCTTCTTTCATTCAATCTAAAAACTCCGAAAATGTTTTACAAGGTTTTGTAAAATTATTATATTACGATTTATTTGTTTTTCAAAAGTTTTTACAGATTACAGAAGTTAGAAGCACCTTTACATCTAAATCTCACTTTTTGGCTACATGTTATAATAATGTTTCAAAAAATTTTTATATGGAGGATTTAATGGGTGTTAAAATTGATATTAACAGAATAGCAAGAGATCAGTTTATCTTAGTTGATAATCAACCTTATAAAGTAGTTAGCTACGAACACGTAAAACCGGGTAAAGGTCAAGCGTTTGTTAGAGTGAAAGCAAAAAACATGAGAACAGGAAACGTTACAGAATTTACCTTTAAATCTTCCGACTCAATTGAGCTTGCGGACTTCGAGCAAAGATTTATGAACTACTCTTACACAGATGGTACCTACTACTATTTCTTAGATACAAACACGTATGAAACATTTGCTGTTCCTGCTGAAGCTATGGAATATGAAGCACAGTTTTTAAAAGAAGGAATGCAGGTAGTTGTATTTTTAGATAGAGGAAACCCAATCGGTATAGAACTTCCAAAACATGAAGTTTATGAAGTAATAGAAACAGAGCCAGGATTTAAAGGTGATACAGCTACTAACACATTAAAACCTGCTAAAATAGAAACAGGTGCAACAGTTCAAGTGCCTTTATTTATAAACGTTGGAGATAAAATTAAAGTAGACACAGAAAAAGGAACGTACATAGAAAGAGTAAATAAATAAACTTTTATCTTCTTCGCTTTAGAAGATTTGGAGGATCTATGGATAAAGAATTTATTTTTCAATTAATTGAAAAAATTAAAGACACTAAGATTGAAGAAATAGAGCTTTGTACAGAAGAATACAGTGTTTATATTAAGCAGTATTTAGGACTAAAAGAAATTATATCTCAATCTCCTGCTTCCCAGATTGTTAGCATTTCAGCGAATCCGGTTGTAGAAGTGAAAGAAGAAGTTAAAAAATCTGAAATTAAAGAAGAACAAAAACAAAAATATCATGTTATAAAATCGCCGCTTGTTGGAACATTTTACAGGTCTCCATCTCCAGGAGCTCCTCCGTTTGTTGAAGAAGGAGATATGGTATCAAAAGGTCAGATTTTATGTATCATAGAAGCTTTAAAAGTTATGAATGAAATAGAATCTGATGTAGATGGCAGAGTTGCTAAAGTATTAGTTGAAAATGGTCAGCCTGTAGAATACGGACAAGAACTCTTTTACATTGAGGTGTAATCGAATGTATCAAAACATACTTATCACAGGTGGTGCAGGATTTATTGGCTCTAACCTTGCTTTAAAACTACAAAAAGATTATCCAAACAGCAAAATCTTAGTTTTAGATGATTTTTCAAGTGCTAATTTTAAAAATTTAAAAGGTTTTAAAGGAATAGTTTATTCCTGTGATGTATCAACAGATGAGCTTTTTTTTAAGGTAGAAGATTTTAAGCCGGATATAATTTTTCATCTTGCATCTATCACAGATACAACAGTAACTGACCAAGAGTATATGATGAGAAGAAACGTTGACGGTTTTAAGAATATATTAGAGTTTGCTTACGATAATGAAAGCATTGTAGTGTATGCATCATCTGCTTCTGTGTATGGAAATGTAAAGGAGCATGTACCATTAAAGGAAGATAGAGAAAAATCTCCTGAAAATGTTTATGCTTTTTCAAAATACATCATGGATAATCTTGCACAAGAATTTAGCGATAAAACAGGATTAAAAATCGTAGGCGTTAGATACTTTAACGTTTATGGTCCAAGGGAAGCTCACAAAGGAAAGTTTGCAAGTATGATTTATCAGCTTTATTTACAGATGAAGCAAGGAAACAGACCAAGAATTTTCAAATGGGGTGAGCAAAAAAGAGACTTTGTATATGTTAAAGATGCAGTAGATGCTACTATTTTAGCAGCAAAAGCTCCAAAATCTACTGTTTATAACGTCGGAAGTGGAGAGGCAACATCTTTTAATGATGTAATTAAGTATTTAAATCAAGCACTTGGAACAAATTTAGAGCCAGAATATTTTGACTGTCCTTACGATTTTTATCAAGAGTACACCCAAGCAGATATGACTAAGATTAAAGAAGAGCTTGGATTTGTACCAAGACATAGCATACAAAGAGGCATTAAAGAGTATGTTGATATTTTAGAGGGAAGAATAAATGAGTAAGAAAATTGTCAAAGTAAAAGTTCCAGCTACGACGGCAAACTTAGGGGCAGGCTTTGATACATTCGGTCTTGCTTTAACACTTTACAATGAGTTTGAAGTAGAAGAAGTAGATGGAGTATTTATAGAATCTTATCCAGAAAATGAATTTTTGAAAAATCCGGAGAATAACCTTTTTATAAAAGTAGTAAAGTATTTATGTGAAGCGGAAGGAAAGACCTTTCACGGCGCAAAGTTAAAACAGACTGTCAATATACCAGTAGCAAGAGGACTTGGTAGTAGCGCAACAGCAATAGTTGCCGGCATCTTAACAGGTTTTGCAGTCCATAAAAAACCACTGACAGATGAAGAATTTTTTAAAGTAGCATATCTATTTGAACCACATCCAGACAACCTTTTACCAGCTTGGAAAGGTGGTCTAATAGCAGCATTAAAAACAGAAGATAAAACATATTACAGTAAAATAGAGTTTCCACAAGAGTTAAAAGCAGTTGTTGTAATTCCTGATTTTGAGCTTTCGACAGAGCTTGCAAGGTCAGTATTACCAAAAGAAATACCATTAAAAGATGCAGTGTTTAACATTCAAAGAGTATCACTTTTTATTAGAGCATTGCAAGAAAAAAGATTTGATTTATTAAAAGTAGCAATGGAAGATAGATTACATCAACCATACAGAAAAAGCCTAATTCCAAACTTTGATAAAGTTATACAGTATGCTTACGAATCGGGAGCAGTTGGTGCATCTTTAAGTGGTGCAGGTAGTACAATGTTAGCTCTTGCCTTGGATGATTTTGACAAAATTGGTCAGGCAATGGTATCAGCCTTTTCAGAAGCAGGCATAAATGCAAAATATCTTGTTCTTGATGTAGATACAGAAGGTGCAAAGGTTGAGATAGTGGAGAGGTAAGTAGAACTAAAAAAACTTTAAAAAGGAGTATTATATGGAAGAAAATAAAATCACCAAACCAAGAGTTGTATTTTTAAAAACTCCAGACCCAAAAATTATGGTTGAGAATATCATAGATGGATTGAGTAAGTCTGTTTCTGCAAGAAATTTTGAAACGAAAATTGTAGAAATCAACGCAGACAATCTGCAAGAAGTTATCAATCAAATCGTTGAATTTAAGCCACTATTTACATTTGATATAAATTTAGATGGTATGATTTATGCAGAAAATGAAGGACAAAAACAGCCATTCTGCGACCTGCTTGGAAACATTCATATCACATGGTTTATAGATGACCCAATGATTCATTATACAAAATTAAAACCGATTATTCAGTCAAATCAAATACTTTATGCAACTATTGATATAGAACATCTTCAATGGCTTAGGACTCTTGGAAAAAATGTTGCATTAATACCGGCAGGTACTAATCCGGCTAAAATTCCACCACCAAAAGAAAAAGAGTTTGAAGTGGCATTTGTTGGACCACTGACAGACCCAATCCTTATAGAAAATGATTGGCAGCAAAGATTTGACCCAAATCTATTTGGCTTTGCTGTTGAACTTGGAAGACTTATTTACAGAAACCCAGATATGCCAATTAGATTTGCATCGGGATATTTACTATCTCAACTAAGCCCAGAATTTCAATCTGCATTAATACAATTTCAGCAGGAAAACGAAGAAGAATTTTCAAATCTTCTTATAGAAATCGGTCTGTATGCTATGCATCTAAGAAGATGGAATATAATCGATTCAATAGAAAATTATGAAGTCAACATTCTTGGTCCGGTAAATGGAGAAGTTAAAGATAATGTAGTAGTTTTTGAAGAAATTTATACGCAAAAAGATGTAATAGATTTTATCTCTAAATCAAAAATATCATTACTAAGTCAATCACCATTTATCCCATCAAGTCTTGGGTTTACAGTGTTTGACAGTGTCGCAACAGGAACTTTAACATTTGTTGGAGAAAGATTTGCCTCAAAATCTTTCTTTGAACCAGAAAAAGAGATAATTACATACCATCCAATAGATTTTATAGAAATAGAAGGAAAAATTGCTTATTATCTTGAAGAAGCTCTAGATGAAAGAGAGGAGATAGGAAAAGCAGGAAGAGAAAAAGCATTAAAAGAGCATACAATCTACTCAAGAGGGGAAATCTTAGCCAACATTATGGAAGACATAATCAGGCAATCTATTCAAGAAGAAAAAAAACCGGAGGAAAATAATTGAAAAGAGCTTTAATATCTGTTTCTGATAAAACAGGTGTATTAGAATTTGCAAAAGAGCTTAAGAATCTTGGATATGAAATTATATCCTCTTCAGGAACTGCAAAATATTTAAAAGAAAATGGTATAGATGTTATAGAAGTTTCACAAATAACAGGATTTCCAGAAATACTTGACGGTAGAGTAAAAACAATACATCCAAAAATACACGGTGGAATTTTAGCTATCAGAGACAACCAAGAGCACAGAAAGCAGCTTCAAGAAAACGAAATTAAACCAATAGATATTGTAGCTGTAAATTTATATCCTTTTGAAAATACAGTTAAAAAAGGTGCTGATTTAGATGAGATTATAGAGAATATAGATATTGGCGGTCCTACATTAGTTAGAGCATCTGCTAAAAATTATAAATACGTTGCCATAATAACAGACCCAAAAGATTATATCGATATAATCAACGAGCTTAAAGAATACGGAGAAATAAGCATACATACAAAGAAAAAACTTTCATTAAAAGCATTTAGACATACAGCCTTTTATGACAGTATAATTTCACAAGTTTTAAATGAAAAATTTGAAGTAAACGAAGATTTTCCGGAAAGTTTAACTATTCCTATGAGGTTAAAATCCGGGCTTAGGTATGGAGAAAATCCACATCAAAAAGCATCTCTTTACATAAATCCACTTGAAAACGGTATTTCTGTTGCAGATAGCGAAATTTTACAAGGTAAAGAAATGTCTTTTAACAACTACTACGATGTTGATTCTGCTGTGCTTTTGGTTAAAGAGTTTGAAGAGCCAGCCTGCGTTATAGTGAAGCATAACAACCCTTGCGGTGTTGCAGTTGCAGAAAATATAAAACAGGCTTATACCCTTGCCCTTGAAACAGACCCAAAATCAGCTTTCGGTGGAATTGTAGCATTTAATAAAGAAGTTGATGAAGATACAGCAAAAGAACTTACAAAACTATTTTTAGAGGTTGTAGTTGCACCTTCATTTTCAGATTCAGCGTTGGAAGTATTTAAAACTAAGAAGAATTTAAGAGTTGTGAAAGTTAAAAACTTTGATAAAAAATTAGAAGGAAAAGATATAAAAAGAATCTCAGGTGGTTATCTACTTCAAGACAGAAATTTAGGGCTCTATGTAGAGTTAAAAGTAGTTACAGAAAGACAGCCAACAGAAAAAGAGTTGGAAGATTTAATATTTGCTTTAAAAGTTGTTAAACATGTAAAATCTAATGCGGTTGTGATAGCAAAAGACAAAAGAACCGTTGGTATTGGAGTAGGACAAACTTCAAGAGTAGATAGTTTAGAAACAGCAATCAAAAAAGCAAAAGAATTTAATCTACCATTAGAAGGAAGCGTTCTTGCATCAGAAGCATTTTTCCCATTTAGAGATAGCATTGACACAGCAGCAAAAGAAGGAATAAAAGCAGTTATACAGCCAGGTGGTTCAATCAGAGACCAAGAGGTAATAGATGCATGTAATGAGTATGGAATTACTATGATATTTACAAGCATGAGACACTTTAAACATTAAGGAGCAGAAGGCTTGATTTTATTAGACGGAAAATCCTTAGCAGAGAAGATAAAAAATCAAATAAAACAAGAAATAGACCAGCTAACACAAAAAGGTTATAGACCGCCTGCTTTATCTGTGATTCTTGTTGGAGAAAATCCAGCAAGTCAGATTTATGTAAATAAAAAAATTAAAGATTGTGCATCGGTAGGAATAAAATCAAAACCGTTTTTCTTGCCTGAAAACATAACCCAAACAGAGCTTTTAGAGCTTATTGGAGACCTAAACGGAGATGAGGAGGTTGATGGAATTTTAGTTCAGCTTCCGCTACCATCTCACATAAACACCCTTGAAATAATAGAATCTATAAATCCAAATAAAGATGTTGACGGATTTCACCCAATAAACGTTGGAAAGCTTGCAACAGGAAGAAAAGATACAATACTTCCATGTACACCTTATGGAATAATGAAGCTTTTACAAGAATACAACATTGACCATTTTGGGAAAGATGTTGTAGTTGTAGGAGCAAGCAACATAGTAGGAAAACCAATGTCTTTATTATTTTTAAAAGACGAAAAATCAACTGTAACAATATGCCATAAAAATACAAAAGACTTAAAGTCTCATACACTTAAAGCGGATATTTTAGTCGTAGCAGTAGGAAAGCCGAATTTAATCACTGAGGATATGGTTAAAGAAGGTGCTGTTGTTATTGATGTAGGAATCAATAGAGTTGATGGTAAAATCGTTGGAGATATAGATTTCGAAAACGTAAAGAAAAAAGCCTACGCAATTACCCCGGTTCCAGGCGGCGTTGGTCCGATGACTGTCGCTATGCTTTTATATAATACATTAGAAATTTATAAGAGTAGATTAAGTGAGATCTAAGATGTAAGAAATGGCGGTGATTTAAAATTTCAACTAAGTCTAAAAATTAATTAACCTTCTGATCGTCTTTCTGCAGTTACAGCGAAGAAAATCCTTCATTTCTTACTTCTCACTTTCTCACCTCTTTTCGCAAAGAGATTATCTCAAAAATACAAATTTACATTTTTGATTTTCATAATCCCTTTCTACCCATTTAATACCTTTTACCCCTGGATCTAACTCTCTTACAAACCTTTCTACAAATCCCCATCCACCCCAGCATATACAATGCTCAGTAGGTTTAAGCCCTCTTGGCTTTAAATTCCCCTCATAAAATACACAATTACAAATATAAGCTTCATTTTCATTTCTTTCTATTTTATACGCAAAGCCAAAAGCATTTAAAGATTTTTCAAGTAAATCTTCCCATTCTTCTCTTGAATGCTTTTCCATTAGAGATTTGGCAACTTCCCTTCCAAGCTGTCTAATTATTGCGTATCCACCATTTTGACCAAATAAATTTTGAATTTCGTCTGCAAAAGCAAAAACAATATCTTTTCCGGTACAGTTTTCTTTGTTTTTCTCCATAACAGATTTCACTATATTATCTACAGCCTTTTCTCCAATGATCGCTTTAGTCAGGTCTATCAAAGTATTGATAACTTCCTGATTTATCTCGCTTTTTATCTCTGCCATGTTAATCCTCCTAAAAAATTAATTATAATAATTATACATTGGGTGAGAAATTTAATAAAAGCAGGAGATTCTTCGCTTCGCTCAGAATGACAAATAAGGTTGTATTTTTTCTAATGTTTATCAATCAACCTCTTTCTATCATCCTGAGGACGTAAGTACGAAAGATCTCATTTCTAAATTCTATAAAAAACCGCCAATTTCTCACCCAAGGTATTAATTATACACTACGCTAATAATTATTCATTGTTAAAAACCTATTCTTTTGATAAAATCATAGAAATCTCGTGCATCATATCCTTTATCTGCAAGTACTTTAAAAATTCTTTTACCTTT
>Ga0081479_111329_pt1 | contig 32036 bp, 27 predicted proteins | sample MamHotmetagenome_FD_70984 | JGI IMG/M metagenome (GOLD analysis project Ga0081479, IMG submission 70984) | Hot spring cone microbial streamer communities from Mammoth Hot Spring (Liberty Cap Streamers), Yellowstone National Park, USA - T=72 v2... | ecosystem: Environmental > Aquatic > Thermal...
CCAAGCCAGCTATAGCCGTTATACCATTTTCTTACTTCTTCTTTATCAAAGTCTTTTATTCTATCTGCAAATACTGTTTCTAAATCTGTTTGCGTGTATCCGCAAATAGTAGCAAATTCAGAGCTTAGTGTTATATCTCTTAACTGATTTAATCCACTAAAAATAGATACTTTAGAAAATCTTGATACTCCTGTTAAAAATGCAAGCTTGATGTATGGGTCTGCTTTTTTCAGTGCTGAATAAAGGTCTTTTAATATTTCTCTATTTTCTTTTGCATACTCTATGTTTTCTATTGCATCTAAGATTGGCTTGTCATACTCATCTACTAAAACCACCACTTGTTGTTTATATTTCTTATACAAAGAATAAATAAGCTCGCCGAGTTTACCGCTAAAAGTCTGAAAAGTAATCTCAACGTCAAACTCTCTCTGTAGGCTAATAAACATTTCTGTTAGTTTGATTTTTAAATCTTCTGGAGTCTTAATATTTCCTTCTGTAAAGTCAATTTTTATAACCGGATACTTTTTACTCCAATCCCATTTGTCATAGATATACAAGCCTTTAAATAACTCTTTATTTCCTGAGAATGCTTCTTTGATTGTATCTAAAAACAAAGATTTTCCAAATCTTCTTGGTCTGCTAAGAAAATAATATCCACTCTGTTCTAATTTCTTAATGAATGGTGTTTTATCTACATAGTAGCAGTTTTCATTTATAATCTTTTCAAAAGTTTGGATATCTATTGGTAGTTTTTTCATAAAGCTAAACCATTAATTTACTAAGTCCATTTTCATACAAATTTTTTAGATTGCTTAAAGGTTCTTCAAGAATGACTTTATTATTAACTTTTAATAAAATTTTATCTTCTTCTAAAACTTTACCGACAACTTTGAAGCCCAATTCTAATTTTTTAGCCTCCTCTTCTAATATTTTCAAATCATCTTTTTTTAATGATATAACTACGATAGACCTAAGCTCGTCAAAGAATTCAAAATCCGGTCTGTATTTTGTTTCTATGTTTAACTCTAAACCAAGTTTTTGACTCTCTCTAAATGCTGGCTCTAATAAAGCTGTGATTAGTCCACCATCGCTAACATCATGGGCTGATTTGATTTTGTCTTTATTTTTATGGATAAACTCCATCAGCTTTTTTTCTGTTTCAAGGGAAATTTGTCCGATATCTCCCGCTACTGTATTAAAGATTTCTTTTAAATACTCACTTCCTGCTATATTTGGCTCTTTTTCTGTTTCTCCAACGATTGCTATAAAGTCTCCTGCTGATTGATAGAATGACGGTATTGCTTCTTCTACTTTATCCAATACTCCTACTGCAACTACTATTGGTGTTGGATATATGTTTATTCTTTTATCTGACAATACTGTTTCGTTGTATAATGATACATTTCCGCTGATGACCGGTGTATTTAGCTCTTTACATGCATCAGCCATTCCTTTTGTAGCTTGTTCAAACTGCCACATGATTTCTGGATTTTCTGGATTTCCCCAATTTAAGCAATCTGTTATTGCAAGTGGTTTTGCTCCTGTTATATAAACATTCCTAATTGCTTCAGCTACAACTCTTTTTCCGCCTTCGTATGGGTCTAAGTAGACGATTCTGCCATTTCCATCAGAAGATATTGCAATACCTTTCTCTGTTTTTACTTCTGGTCTAATAGCCCATTTTAATCTTAAAACTACACTATCATGTCCGGGTTTAAAGACTGTATTTGTTCCTACTTCATGGTCATATTGAGAGTATACCCATGATTTTTTAGCAACTGTTGGAGATAATAAAACTTTTTTTATAGCTTCTACTAAATCTACCTCAGGGAGGTTGTTTTGATTAAATGATTTGACTTGTTTTAGATGCTCAGGCTCTTTTCTTGGTCTGTTGTACACGGGTGCATCATCTACAATGGCTGAGATTGGAAGGTCTGCAACCTTTTCTCCTTTGTAGAATACTTCCATTCTTTTTGTATCTGTTGTTTCTCCAATCACTGCTGCTTCAAGTCCATGTTTTTTAGCTATTTTTATAACTTCTTCAACATTTTCATCATTTACTGCATAAAGCATCCTTTCTTGAGATTCTGATAATAGTATCTCGTAAGGCGTCATTCCTTCTTCTCTAAGTGGAACATTTTCAAGATACACCTTAACACCCATTCCAGATTTTGCTCCAAATTCTGAAGTCGAACCTGCAAGCCCTGCAGCTCCAAAGTCTTGACATCCTTCTATCAATCCTTTTTCCATAACTTCTAACGTACATTCAATTAGTCTTTTTCCAAAGAATGGGTCGCCGATTTGAACGTTTGGTCTTTTTGATTCACTTTCTTCGCTAAATTCTGCCGACGCCATCGTCGCACCATGGATGCCATCCCTTCCGGTAGAAGACCCTACCATTACCATTTTTTGACCTATTTTTGTAGCTCTTGCCCTAAACATTTTGTCTTTTTCTAAAACTCCAAGACAGAAAGCGTTTACAAGTGGATTTCCTGCATAAACTTCATCAAATACAACCTCACCACCTACGGTAGGAACCCCTATACAGTTGCCATAAAATCCAATTCCTTCAACAACTCTTTTAACAATAGGCTTAGCATCTTTTATTCCTTTTCTTGTGCCGTCTTTTCTTATATCTCCAAATCTTAAACTATCCATTAAAGCTATTGGTCTTGCACCCATTGATAAAATATCTCTGATGATTCCACCAACACCTGTTGCTGCTCCATGAAATGGCTCAATATATGATGGATGGTTATGAGACTCTATCTTAAAAGCTACTGCATATGTATCATCAATTTCAACAACTCCAGCGTTTTCACCCGGTCCTTGAATAATCCAATCAGCTTTGGTTGGAAATACTTTTAAAAATGGTTTTGAAGATTTATACGAACAATGCTCGCTCCATAAAGCTCCAAAAATTCCAAGCTCTATTTCGTTTGGCTCTCTACCTATCAACTCTACAATTCTTTTATATTCCTCAACATTTAATCCATGAGCTTTTAAAATTTTTTCTTCCATTGATCGCTCCTGACTTTATTAATTGGAAATTATTATATCATTTGGACGAGACTGTAAAAATTATTAAAAAATTTTAAAATAATAAATAAGGACAATTTTAATCTGTTGTCTAAAATAGTTTGGATTTATGTATAATTTTTGTACGTTATTGTGTAAAAGTTATATAAGTGTTTAGATAGAGTAAATTGAAGAATGTATCGGGGGTGAGAAATTGGGTAAAAACAAGAAATTCTTCGCCGGCTGTAGAATAACAATACATTATCTTCCAAATTCTCACCCTTTTCTGTAATGGCAATTTATGAATTGTTTCTATTTTCACTTTATGCGTCATCTTAAGGCTGTAAGTCCGAAAAATCTCTTTTTAGAATTCTATAAAGATAACATCCTCACTTTATTAACGAATGTTTTCTGAGAACTTCCTTTAATTTCTGTTCGTTAGATTTAGACATTGTATAAAGTGGAAGTCTTAATTCTAAGCTTTCTATTAAACCCATGAGATATGCAGCTGTCTTTATAGGAATTGGGTTTGTCTCAATGAATAAAACTTTAAATAAATCCCAATACTGATTATGAATTTTTTTAGCCTCTTCAAACTTTCCTTCTAATGCAAGCTTGCACATCTGAGATATTTCTTTTGGAATTATATTATTAGCTACAGATATAACACCCTTTGCGCCTACCGCCATCATCGGTAATGTTAATGCATCATCTCCGGATAATATTAAAACATCTTCATCTGTCAAAGATATAGTTTCTGAAACTCTCGCTACATTACCTGTTGCTTCTTTTATTCCAATGACGTTTGGAAAATCACCATACAATCTTGCAAATGTTTCAGGTAGCATATCAACGCCGGTTCTTGATGGTATGTTGTATAAAATTAGTGGTATATTTGCTTCTTCTGTAATTGCTTTGAAATGTTGATATATGCCTTCTTGTGTTGGTTTGTTGTAGTACGGTACAACTTGCAATGAAGCATCAGCCCCTACTTTTTCTGCAAACTTTGTAAGAGTAATGGCTTCATGAGTTGAGTTTGCACCGGTACCGGCAATTATTGGAATTCTTTTGTTTGCATACTCAACTGCAAGTTCTATTAGTAATTCATGTTCTTCATATGTTAAAGCAGGAGATTCTCCTGTTGTTCCTGCTACAACTATAGCATCTGTTCCATTTTCTATATGAAATTCTATTAATCTTTTTAACCCTTGTCTATCGAGTGTATCATCTTTAAATGGAGTAATTAAAGCAACAACAGAGCCATAAAACATAATAAAAAGCCTCCTGATCTGAAATGTTAAAATAATTATAACTTATTCTATAAACATTTTTTAAGGTTTTTAATGGAAAGAATTATAGTAAAGAATTTAGAAGAATTAGATAAGCTAACAAAAGAGATTGCCAAAAATCTAAAAGGAAATGAGATAATACTCCTTGAAGGAGACCTTGGAGCTGGTAAAACTACTTTTACAAAGTATTTACTAAAAAATCTTGGAGTTGATGAACATATAACCTCTCCAACCTTTACAATTATGAATCAATACGAAAGTCCAAATTTTGATATCTATCACATTGATATGTATAGAGTTAATGGTATTGATATTTCTGATTTAATTGGCAAAGGTTTAATTATTATTGAATGGCCAAAATTTGAAGTAAGATGCGATGGTTGTAAAGTTATTAAAATAAATATTGAGACATTAGAAGATGATTCTCGTATTTTTGAGGTTAATCAATAGAGTTTGGGAGTAAAATCAAAAAATTTTTTAAAGCCAGTTTGAGACTGCTTACAAAAATCCACATCGTCATTTTGCAGCCGACGAAAAATCTTGACCTCAAAGATATCATCGTATATTAAATATACCAAAAATTTTAAACTATAAGATAATAAGTTTTATAATAATTATAGACATACGTCAGGTGAGAAATTCAATAAAAGTAGGAGATTCTTCGCTTCGCTCAGAATGACAAAAAAGGTTGTCCTTTTTCTAATGTTTATCAATCAATCTTTTCCTGTCATCCTGAGGCCGTAAGGCCGAAGGATCTCTTTTTAAATTCTATAAAAATCCTAATTTCTCACCCAAAGCATTCTTATATTATATTTTCCTATATTTCTTTTAACTTATGAGTATTGAATCAGAGACTGGTTGCAAGACTTTGATAGAGAGTTAATAATGAGCTGTATTATTTAACGATACTGATTAATTTAGCTAAAAACTCTAAAGAATTTTGATTTAAAATTACTATAATAGCGATTAAAATTATGACTGCATTTCTTAAGTCTTTCTTGAATTCTACTCTCGTTATTTCAATTTCTTTTCTAACGATATCAATCTCCTTCTTAAATTCAACTTCCATCGTTTTCATTTCTTGCCTTAATAATTCAATATCGTACTTAGAAGCAAGCTATTTTTTTAAACTTCTCCGAGATAGAGATTTTCAATTTTTCTTTAGAAGACTCTAAGGATTCATTAATAGATTTCTGGAGTATCTCAACGGTTTTTTAACATCTTCTTTTCCGAGCACTTTCTCAAACATTTGATATACTTTAAGTGGTATTTCATATGCCATAAGTTCACACCCATATGTTAATACTGTAATTTTAATTTAAATCTATCAAAATAATTTTATAATAAAATACACTTTGAAAGAGATTAAATAAAAGTGAGAGAAGAAGTAAGCAAATAGTATTTTTCAAACACTCTTTAAAAAATCAACGCTAATAGTCTTTTCTCCAACTTTTTCAAACAGTACAGTTGCATTTTTTCCAACTATCTTTTTAACAACACCTTTACCAAAAACATCATGTTTAACAAGCATTCCTACTCTTATATCTGGATCAAAATCAAAGTAGGATTTGGATTGAGATTTAATTGTTAGATTATGTCTGTTGCTTACGTTTGGTTGGGTTTTTTGTTTAACTGGTAGTTTTATATGTTCTTTGATATCATCAATAAATTGAGACCTTTTAGTTGGAACGCTTTTATTTTCGTAGCTTTTTCTTTCTTTTGCATAAGTTAGATAAAGTTTATTTTTTGCTCTTGTGATTGCCACATAGAATAATCTTCTTTCTTCTTCAAGTTGGGTTGGATCGTCAAAGGCTCTTCCGCTTGGGAATATTCCTTCCTCAAGCCCTGCTACAAAAACAGTATCAAACTCTAATCCTTTTGCTCCATGAACTGTCATTATTTTTGCTTTATTTTGATTGTCTATTGTATCTTGTGCTTGCATCAAAGCTGATTCTTCAAAAAACTGGTCTAAGGTTTTTCCTTCTTTTTCTACCTCTTCCAATGCAATTATCAACTCGTTTATGTTTTCTGCCCTGTCTTCCCAATCTTTTTCATATTCTTTTTGTAAATATTCTTGATATCCTATCCTTTCTACTATTTCTTTTGCTGTTTTTGAAGGACTGAATTTAGCATTTTCTAATACATATTCCATAAGCTCTAAATATTCTTGTAATTTTTTTACAGATTTATTGAATCTTTCATAACTATCTTTTAAAGCTTGAATCCAATCTGTTTTAAAATTAGATTTGATATATTCAAGACCTTTGTCTCCAACGCCTCTTGGTGGAACCGTTAATGACCTTTCAAAGCTTGCATAGTCTTTTGGATTTACTGCAAGTTTTAAGTAAGCTAAAATATCTTTTACTTCTGCTCTTTCAAAGAATTTAAGCCCGCCAATAACCTGATAAGGAATTCCATTACTAATAAAAGCTTCTTCAATATTTCTGGTTAAAAATGTCATTCTTACAAGAACTGCAAAATCACCGTAAGAATCATATTGTGCAAGTTGCTTTATTTTATTTGCTATAAATCTCGCCTCTTCTTTCTCGTTTTCTAATGGGACTAAAAATATGTCCTCTCCTTCCTCCTTATCGGTCCAAAGGGTTAAAACTTTTCCTTTCCATTTTCCTTTTGATTTTGAAATAACTGCATTTGCACAATCAAGTATCTTCTTTGTGCTTCTGTAATTTCTTTCTAATTTAACTATCTTTGTACCGGGAAAATCTTTTTCAAAATCTAAAATGTTTTCCGGATGTGCTCCTCTCCATGTGTATATACACTGAGCCGGGTCTCCAACAACGGTTATAGTGTGCTTATCTCCAACAAGAAGTTTTAAAAGTTTATGCTGAATTCTGTTTGTGTCTTGATACTCATCTACAAGGATGTAATCAAACTTATTTCTCCATCTTTCTAAAACTTCTGGATGATTAGACAGGATTTTGACTGTTTTAATAAGTAAATCATCAAAATCAAAAGCATTACTGTTTTTAAGCTCTTCTTCGTATTTCTCAAAAATGGTTTTTATATAACTGTTTGAAATGCTATAAATTTCAAGTTGGTCTTCTGGATTATCATCTTGTTTTATTTTTGAAATTATATCTTTTATTTTGTCTGGTTTAAATTTTTCTTCATTTAGATTTAAGTCTTTCAAGACTTTTTTGATTAATTTTTTACTGTCTTCTTCATCGTAGATGACAAAATTTCTATCATATCCTATGTTTTCTGCTTCCATTCTTAAAAATTTTGCTGCAAAGCTGTGAAAAGTCATCACCCATTGGGGCTTTTCTCCGATAGCTTTTTCAATTCTTTCCTTCATCTCTTCAGCTGCTTTGTTTGTAAACGTAATAGCAAGAATTCTGTTTAACGGAATTCCGTAATGTTTGACTAAATACATGATTTTATGAGTGATAACTTTGGTTTTTCCTGAACCTGCTCCGGCTAAGACCAATAAAGGAGAATCAAAATATAAAACAGCTTCTTTCTGTCTTTCGTTTAAACCTGAAAGGATAGGGTCGTTTAACAAATTCTGTTCCTCTCTTTTCCTCTTAAAAAGCTTTCTATATTGAGATATATTTCTTTAACAAGCTTATTTCTTGCTTCTATACTTGTCCATGCTATATGTGGAGTTATAAATAGTCTATCTTTATTTTTTATATGAAGTAATGGATTGTTTGGGTCTATTGGCTCTTTTTCAAGGACATCTAAGCCTGCTGCTGCGATTAATCCTTCATCTAAAGCTTTTGCTAAATCCGCTTCGTTAACAATTCCGCCCCTTCCAAGATTAAGCAAAATTGCAGATTTTTTCATCAATTTTAGTTTTTCATACGTGATTAAATTTTTAGTGTTTTGATTTAAAGGTGCATGAATTGAGACTATATCAGAAGTTGATAAAAGCTCAACTAAGTCTTTATGTGTATAGTTTGGATTAAAATTTTTTCCGGAAGTAGAGTAATAGATTACATCACACCCAAAGCTTTCTGCTACCTGTGCAACCTTTTGCCCAATGGTTCCAAGTCCTATTATACCCCAAACTTTACCGCTTATTTCCCAAAATGGTCTACCAAGATGTGTAAAAATAGGGCTTTTTGCATACTCTCCTGATTTAACATAATCATCGTAATATCTAAGACTTTCTAAAAGATAAAAGAGCATTGCAAAAGTATGCTGAACAACGCTATTAGTTGAGTATCCTGACACATTAGTAACAGCAATTCCTTTTTGCTTTGCATAATCTATATCTACGTTGTTATATCCGGTTGCAGCAACGCATATTAATTTAAGATAGGGTGCATTATCCATAACTTCTTTATCAATGATTACTTTGTTAGTAATGATTATGGTTTTATCTTTTACTCTTTCTATGGTTTCTTGCTTAGAGTTTGTAATTTGATATATTTCAAGATATCCAAAGTCTCTAAAAATATCTAAATTAACATCATCACCAAGGGTTGCAGCATCAAGTATTGCAAGCTTCATTTTATTCCTCTCAAATTAAACTTAATAAATGTAATTTTCTTTTTTAATTACTGTAAACAGGAGATTCTTCGCTTCGCTCAGAATGACATATAAGGTTATCCTTTCTCTAATACTTATCAGCTAACCGTCATCCTGAAGACTTTATACTTATTAAAATACTTATTAAACTTTAAATAAACAATGAACTTACAGAGCTTTCTATATTTATTCTCTTGATAGCTTCTCCGATCAATTCAGCAACAGATATAACTGTCAATTTATCAAACTCTTTTCCATCTATAGGAATAGTGTTTGTAGCTATTACTTCTTGAATAGAGGAATTTTTTAATCTTTCAACGGCAGGTCCCGAGAAAACAGGATGAGTACATGCTGCAATTACAGATTTAGCACCTTTAGAAATTAACATATTGGCAGCTGCTACAATAGTTCCGGCAGTATCTATAATATCATCGATGATTACAGCATTTTTACCGTTTACATTACCAATAACATCAAGGGTTTCCGCTACGTTTGGAGCCGGTCTTTTTTTATATATTATTGCAAGATTACCGCCAAGCCTATTTTGAAGCATTCTTGCCCTTTCAACACCACCTGCATCAGGTGAAACAATAACTAAATCTTCTATGTTTTTTGCTTTTAAATACTCATATATAACAGATAATGCAAAAATATTGTCAACTGGGATGTTGAAAAATCCTTGTATTTGAGCTGAATGTAAATCTACTGTTAAAACTCTGTGAGCCCCGGCTGTTTGAATCAAATCTGCAAGTAATTTTGCACTGATAGGTACTCTTGACTTATCCTTTCTATCTTGTCTTGCATATGCATAATATGGAATAACAGCGGTTATTCTATAGGCTGAAGACCTTTTTAAAGCATCTAATAAAAGTAAAAGCTCCATTATACTATCGTTTGTAGGATAAGCTAGAGATTGAATAACAAAAACGTCAGCACCTCTAACATTTTCATTTATTTGAACTCTGATTTCTCCATCACTAAATCTTGTAAGAAGAACATCAACCAATGGAGTTTCTAAGTAATTTGAAATTTCTTTAGATAGAGGGAGATTGGCATTTCCGCTGATAATTTTTAAGGCTCTACTCAATTGAATCCTCCGAAGACAACTTTGATTGTAGCTGGGGAGGGAGGATTCGAACCTCCGACACCCGGTTCCAAAGACCGGTGTTCTGCCGCTGAACTACTCCCCAGTGTATTTATTTGAGTTTCGTTTTTATTAATCTCCAACCTTTAATAGCTGCAGCTTTTTCAACTTCTGCAGTTGGCTTTCCTATTACATAAACGCAACTGCCACTGCCGGAGACTTTCGGTGAAAATCCTAAATAATTTAAAAAATCATAAACTTCTTTTATCTCTGGATATAAATCTAAAGCTATATTACCTAACTTATTCTCAATGTAAGCTTCTAATTTCTTTATATCGTATTCATTAATCTGAGATAATATTATATTTAAATCTCCTTTATTTGTCAATATAGATTTATCAACCTTGGAGTATACAGTTTTTGTGTCCGATTTTATGTTAGGATAGATTATAAAGATTTCCTCGTTTAAAGTTTTCGGTAAGAATGTAAGTTTTTCTCCTATACCTTCTCCTATAGCAAAACCGCCTTTTAAGAAAAACGGAACATCAGCACCAAGCTTAACAGCAATTTCAAATAATTTTTCCTCCGGCAGAATATTACCATATTTTTTATTTAGATAATTTAAAACAGTAGCAGCGTTGGAACTTCCACCACCAAGACCACCACCAACCGGGATGTTTTTCTCAATAATAACCTGTAAATTCTGTTCTATGCCTGTATAACTTTCAAACTGCGAAATAGCTTTATACACTATGTTTTCTTCTTGCTTTATCTCCGGCAGCGAAGTTTTTACTTCCAAAAATAGATGTTCTTGAATTATAATCCTGTCATAAAAATCAAGGGTATGATATAGAGTAAAAATTTCATGATAACCATCCGGTCTTTTATCTACTATCCATAAACCTAAGTTTATTTTAGCCGGTGAGTATATTATTTCCACAGATGCACCTATTCTTACCTGTTTTTTTTGCTATATATAAATATTTATCGGCTTGTTCTATATCTAAATAAGGATTGTCAAAATTTACTATCTGTTTTATGCCACAGCTTATTGTAATTTTTCTATCAAGACCAAAATTAAAATTTTCTATATTTCTTCTAATTTTTTCTCCAACAACAACGGCGCCATTTATATCTGTGTTTGGCAAAAGTATTAAAAATTCTTCCCCACCGTATCTAAATATATAATCTGATTCTCTAATTAAAGATTTTATTATAGAAGCAACTGTTTTTAATACTCTATCGCCCTCTAAATGTCCACATGTATCATTTATGCTTTTAAAATTATCTAAGTCTAACATAATAATTGAAATGGGTAATTTATGTCTTTTTGAATATTTAGCTGATTTATATAAAATACTATCTAACAAAGCTCTATTGTAAACTTGCGTTAATTTGTCGTAGATTGCTATGTGACTTAAATTTTCTGTATAGATTTTATTTAATAGATAGATTAATTTTAAAGAAATATCTTCTAAATCTCTAAAGAGTAATACTTTTGTAAAATTGTCTTTACTCTTTAAAATTTTTTGAGCTATAAGATGAAATTTTTCATGTAAAGATTCTATTTCTTTGATTATATTTTTGTCATTAACCAAATCCATCAAGCTATCCTTTAACCACTCAGTAAATTCACAGTCTTCGGCAGATTTGATTTTAACATGGTTTTTCCCGGAGAATAAAGATTTATACAGTTTATTTTTTATGTTTAAATGAATATTTATTGCTTTTTCTACACTTAATATATACTCTGAACTACTATCTTTTAATATTTTTTTATCCTCTTTATAAGATAAATTAACGTAGGGTAAAATAACAATTATAAAATCGAAGTTAATTTTTTCTTTTAGAATTTCTTTTTTGCTTTCATCTTCTATCTTTTCAACGGCTCTTAGTATAATCTTATAAGCTTCAACAACAGAAAATTCCGAGGCTATCTTAATTAATAATCTTTCTCCCAGTCTTTGCAAAAGTTTTATTCTATTTTCATCAGGATATACAGGTAAATAATTTTTTATATACCTTTTAATGAGGCGAAATAATACCTCTCTGTCCTCTTCAGATAAAATTTTTAAAGATACATTTATTTCAAAATGTTTGGAAAAATCTTCAAAAATTATCTCAATATCTTTTGAGTCTATTTCCCATTTTTCTTTTGGAATCTTTTCCTGGAACTCCTCAAGTGGTTCTTGTAGCATTCTTTTCAGCCTCATTTTTCAAATCATTAAATATAATTTAGCTATAATAGCATAAGTTTTTTAAAATACGTCGGGTGAGAAATTCAATAAAAGTAGGAGATTCTTCGCTTCGCTCAGAATGACAAACAAGGCTATCTTTTTTCTAATGTTTATCATTCAACCTTTATCTGTCATCCTGAGTCCGTAAGGCCGAAGGATCTCATCTTTAAATTTTATAAAAACCGCTAATTTCTCACCCAAGGTATACTTAACATAAATATATCACATCTTTCGCTTTATATCTATACTGAAACACAAAATTTTTTTTCTTACCTATTCACTTGCTCACATTCCTAAACAATCAACATAGCATCGCCGTAGCTGAAAAATCTGTATCTTTCTTTCACAGCCTCGTTGTAAGCTCTTAGTATAAAATCTATATCTGCAAATGCAGAGACTAACATTAAAAGGGTTGATTTTGGGAGATGAAAGTTTGTAGTGAGTTTATCAACTATTTTAAACTCATAGGGTGGATATATAAAGATATCTGTAAAACCTTCTGTCTTTCCAAATTTGCCGTAAGTTTCTAATGCTCTAACTGCGGTTGTTCCAACGGCTACGACGGATTTTTTATTTTCTTTAGTTTTTTTTATCATCTCTAAGGTTTCTTTAGGGATTGTAAAGTATTCTTCATGCATCTTATGTTTTGTAATATCTTCCGTTTTGACGGGCTTAAACGTTCCAAGTCCAACATGAAGAGTTATGTAAGCAATGTTTACACCTTTTTCTTTTATTTTTTCTAATAACTCTTTTGTAAAATGAAGTCCGGCTGTTGGAGATGCTACTGAGCCCTCTTTTTCTGCAAACACTGTTTGATAATAATCTTTATCTTTCTCTTCATCTTCCCTTTCTATATAGGGTGGAAGTGGTACATGTCCATACTTTTCTAAATCAGATTTAATATCTTTGCTATGTATTTTTACAATTGCTTTTTCATCATCTTTACTTAAAAATTCTACATAAAAATCATCTGATATTATTATTTTTTGATTCTTTTTTAGCCTTCTTACGTTTTTTATCAAAGCTTCCCAAATGTTATCTTCAGTAGGTCTAAGTAAAAAAACCTCAATGTTTGCGTTTGTTTTTTCTTTTTTGCCAATCAATCTTGCAGGAATAACTTTTGTGTTGTTTAAAACTAAGGTATCTCCCGGCTTTAAGTAATCAATAACATCTCTAAATATTCTATGTTCTGTAGTTTTATCTTTTCTGTTTAAAACCATAAGTCTGCAAGAGTCCCTTGGCTGGGCCGGATATTTTGCTATAAGCTCTTTTGGAAGGTGGTAATCAAAATCTGAGAGTTTCATTATTTTGATAATTTAGATATGAGAGTTAAAATTAGTGTTAGCAAAATACTTAAAATTATAGAAGTTGTTAATGGAAAATAAAAGGTAAAGTTATCTCTTTTGATTAAGATATCTCCGGGTAATCTACCTAAGCCAAGTGGTAGTTTTTCTATGAATAATAAAAGAATGCCTACTAAGATTATAAAAAAGCCTATAAAAATTAGAGTCTTGCCTATGCTATCCATTTGTTGGTTTCCTTAAAGCAAGGGAGGATGACGGGACTTGAACCCGCGACCCCAAGGGCCACAACCTTGTGCTCTGCCGACTGAGCTACATCCTCCATCAAGAGATATATATTATAATATCTATTACTAAATTTTGCAATAATTGGAGTAAGAATGCTTTAAAATTCAAGTTGTATAATTTATGTGTAAAATGAGCTTACCTTTACCCGTCATCCTGGGAACGTAAGTCCGAAGGATCTCCTCTTTTATTGTTATTTGAAAGGGAGAAGAGTAAAAAGGAGGTTCTTCGCCGGCTTCAGAATGACGATGTTGATTTTTGGAAAATTCTAATAATTGGAGCTTACAATGTTTACAATAATAGCAGGTCCATGTGTAATAGAGAGTAAAGAGATATGTTTTGAAGTTGCCCAAGTTTTAAAATCTCTTCAAGAAAAACATAAAAATGTTAGATTTGTATTTAAATCTTCTTTTGATAAAGCAAACAGAAGTAGTGTAGATTCTTTTAGGGGTAAAGGTTTAGAGTATGGTTTAGCTGTTTTAAAAGATCTGAAAGATACTTTTAACCTTCCGGTACTGACAGATATTCATGAAAGCTATCAAGCAAAACCTGTGGCGGAAGTGGTAGATATTTTACAAATTCCTGCATTTTTATGCAGACAGACAGATTTACTACTTGCGGCGGCAGAAACAGGAAGAGAGGTAAATGTAAAAAAAGGACAGTTTTTAGCACCATGGGATACCAAAAACATTGTTGAAAAGCTTAAATTTGGCGGAGCAACAAAGATTTACCTAACAGAAAGAGGGACAACCTTTGGATATAATAATCTTGTTGTAGATTTTAGAAGCTTGCCAATCATGAGACAGTATGCACCTGTCATTTACGATGCAACCCATAGCGTACAACTTCCAGGAGGGCTTGGAAAGGCATCGGGCGGTCAAAGAGAGTTTGCGTATCCACTGGCAAAAGCTGCCATCTCCGTTGGCGTTGATGGATTATTCTTTGAAACTCATCCAGACCCAGACAAAGCCTTGTCAGATGGACCAAATCAAATACCGCTAAAAGAATTTCCTAAGATTGTAGAAAATTTATTAAATCTAAGAGAGTTTGTTCTTGAAAATGAGATTTAAGTATAAGAATTTTATTAAAGATGCTACTTTACCTGTCATTCAGCACCCGGCGAAGAATCTCATAAATTTAATTCTCGCATTTCATTCTTTAAAAGAGAAGACATTTTACAGGCTGAAGCTCAGTAAAAAAGCAACAAATTTGCAGCCTAAAACTTACGAAAAATCTAATTTTTATTTAAACTTCTTACAAAGTATGTTAAAAAACCTTTTATTAATCCTTCTACTTACAACCTTTTCTTGCGGTGTAAAAGGAAATCCAAAACCACCACCATCGATCACACCTAAATCGGTAGAAAACTTAACCATAAAACAGTATAATGGAAAATTTTTAATCTACTTTAACTATAATCCACTTTATACTGATGACAGACCAATGAAAGAAAATTTTAAATTTATCATTTATAAAAATTCAAAGAAATTTGACACAAGCCTTTTTAAAGGAGATACTGCCTATTGGTTTTTTGATAGTGTAGAAAGCAAAGAAACCTGTTATCAAGTCCAGGTAAAAACAAAACATAAAAAAAGCCCCTTGTCAAAACCTGTTTGTATGGTTGGAAAAGCTATAAACATAGAAAAGCCAAAACCATTATTAATATCTATTGTTGAAGATGGACTAAAATTAACCATCCCAGAAAATGGAACCTTCAACATTTACAAAGTAAAAGATGAATCTGACTTTTATCCAATACCTTACAAAGTAGTAAAAGAAAAAGAATTTATAGATACAAACGTTGAGCTTGATAAAAGATACTGCTATTACTATACGGCTTTGATTGATGATGTAGAATCTGAAAAATCAGACACGATTTGCCAAACATTTAAAGATATCTTCCCACCACTTCCACCGGAAAATGGTAAGTTGATTATAGATAAAAATGAGGCTACATTAATATTTGAACCAAGTAAATCTAAGGATGTTGTAGGATATATCTTTTACAAAAATTCTAAAATAATCAACAATACTCCTATTAAAACATACTACTTTATTGATAATGATTATAAACCCGGAGATGTTTATTACGTTGAAGCCGTAGATAAAGCAGGAAATAAAAGCCAAAAATTGGAGATAAAAGAATGAAATTAAAAATAGAAAAAGTTGTTTACGGTGGATACGGATTAGCTAAAGAAAACAATGCAGTCTATTTTGTTTCTTACACTTTGCCGGATGAAGAAGTCGAGATAGAAGTAGTAGAAGATAAAAAAGATTATAAGCTTGGAAGATTGGTTGATGTATTAAAACCATCGGAGTATAGAGTAAAACCAGCATGTGAATACTTTACGGCGTGCGGTGGATGTGATTTTCAGCACACAACTTACGAAAACCAGCTTTTATTGAAAAAATTAATTTTAAAGGACCAGCTTCTAAGAATTGGAAAGATTGAAACAGAAATAGAAAAAGTAATTCTATCAAAAGAGCCTTTTAGATACAGAAATAGAACTCAATTAAAGTTTGACGGAAAAAATCTTGGCTTTTACAAAAAAGATTCAAACGATTTAGTTAATGTAAATTACTGCCTTTTGTTAAAAGAAGATATAGAAAAGCTGCTAAACCCACTAAAAAAATTTCTCATAAAGTATGCAATAATGCCATCTAACATCCATATTTTCTCAAACACAAAAGAAGAAAAGCTGATTAGATTTGAGTTTTTAGATGAAAGTCAGTTTTCAAACATCACTTACGATATGAATATCTTTAAAGAAGAGATTAATGAAAAAATCAAAGGAATAGGTTTTTATGCCAAACATAAAAGATGTTCTTTACTTGGTGAGGATGTAGTCTTTGAAAACATTGGAGATTATAAATTTAGAGTAAGCATGGACAGCTTTTTTCAAGTAAATGTATATCAGATAAAAAATCTGATCGATGAAGTAGTTAGTGAAATTAAAAATGAAGGTTTTAAAAAATTGGTAGATTTTTACTGTGGAGTTGGAACGCTAACAATACCGGCATCAAAGTATGTAAAAGAAGCCCTTGGAATAGAAAGCAACGAAGAAGCCGTAAAAGATGCAAAAGCAAACATAAAACATAACAAATTAAAAAATGTAAAATTTTTAAAAGCCCAAACAGAAAAAGGCTTGAAGTATGCAAAAGACTTTCTGCCGGAAGTAGTAATTTTTGACCCGCCCCGTAGCGGCTTAAACAGAAAAATAGTAAACGAAATTTCACAAATCCAAACAGTTAGAAAAATTATTTACGTTTCCTGTGACCCGTCAACTTTATCAAGAGACCTAAGACAGTTTACAGAAAATGGATTTAAGTTAAAAAAAGTTAAATTAATAGATATGTTCCCCCAAACCTATCATATTGAGAGTATAAGCGCATTGGAAAGATAAAGAAAATAGAAAGCGTTCCAAATCTAACTAAGTTTTAAAGCCTTGAGAAGAATCTTCTGCCTTTATGTCTCTAAAGTGTTTTTCTGTAGCCGGTGAAGAATCTCTTTTTCTTTTCAAATCAAAAAATCAAAAAAGTGATCCTTTAGAATTACGTCCTCAGGATGAGAATCAAAGGTTAATTTTACTTGTTATTCTACAGCTGGCAAAGAATCCCCTATTTTTACCCAATTTCTCACTCGATGCATAAAAATCATACTAATTATTCAAAAAGCTTTATAATATTTATTCATTCAAAGAAGATTTTTATTTAAAAAGGAGTTTTTATCATGACTAAGGAAAAAAGAGGAGCAGATATAGTAGTTGATGTTTTGATAAAAGAAGGCGTTGATACTGTTTTTGGTTTACCCGGTGGAGCAATAATGGAAGTTTACGATGCATTATTTGATGCCCCATTTAGAAACGTACTGACAAGACATGAACAGGCTGCATGTCATATGGCTGATGGATATGCAAGAGCTACCGGAAAAGTAGGAGTAGTTATAACCACATCAGGACCTGGAGCTACAAACCTTGTTACAGGATTGGCTACCGCATACATGGATTCAATTCCGCTTGTTGCAATAACAGGTCAAGTTCCAAGATACTATATAGGAACTGATGCATTTCAAGAAGCAGACGTTATAGGCATCACAAGACCAATCACAAAGCATAACTTCTTAGTAACTGATATAAAAGATTTACCCCTTATTTTAAGACAGGCATTTTATATAGCAAGAACCGGAAGACCCGGACCTGTTTTGGTTGATATTCCAAAAGACATAACTCAACAAAAAACAACTTACAAAATGCCAACAGATGAAGAAGTTAGAGAATCTTTACCCGGATACAACCCACATACAGAAGGAAACCCAGTTCAGATAAAAAAAGCTGCAGAGCTGATTAGAAAAGCAACAAGACCGGTGTTATACGTTGGTGGTGGTGCCATCCTTTCAGATGCTGCAGAAGAAGTTTATAAATTAGCACACTTAGCCCAAATACCGGTTACTACTACAAATATGGGCAAAGGAGCATTTCCAGAAACTGACCCCCTTGCACTACATATGCTTGGAATGCATGGAACATATTACGCAAATATGGCTGTTTATCATAGCGATTTACTTATAGCTGTAGGAGCAAGATTTGACGATAGAGTTACAGGAAAGATCAATGAATTTGCACCAGAGGCTAAAATCATTCATATTGATATAGACCCAGCATCTATCAGTAAAACCATAACAGTTGACGTTCCAATCGTTGGTGATGTTAAGAATGTTTTAAGAAAGCTTATTAAAGAGTTAGAAGAAAAACCTGTTGAATGGATTAAAGCAAGAGAGAAATGGCTTAAACAGATTAACGAATGGAAAGAAAAGCATCCATTGAATTACAGAAAGTCTGATAAAATAATAAAACCTCAAGCGGTAATTGAAGAGATATACAATATAACAAATGGAGAGGCTATCATCTCTGCCGGCGTAGGGCAACATCAAATGTGGGCCGCAATGTTTTATAAATATAAATATTCAAGACAGTTTTTAAACTCAGGCGGTCTTGGAACAATGGGATTTGGTTTTCCGGCTGCTGTTGGAGCTAAAATAGGAAGACCGGATAAAACGGTGTTTGCCATAGAAGGTGATGGTTCATTCATAATGAATGTTCAAGACTTAGCAACCGCTGTTCAGCATAGAGTTCCGGTAAAAATAGCCATAATAAACAATGGATTTCTTGGAATGGTAAGACAGTGGCAACAATTTTTCTATGATAGCAGGTATGCAAGCGTATGTTTATCTGTTCAGCCGGATTTTGTAAAATTGGCAGAAAGTTTTGGTGCAGTAGGTCTTAGAGCAACAAAACCATCAGAAGTAAGGGAAGTATTATTAAAAGCTATGGAAATAAACGATAGACCTGTTTTAATGGATTTTGTGGTTGATAGGGAAGAGAATGTTTTACCAATGGTACCAGCAGGAAAAAGCTACAGAGAAATGATATTAACACCTAACCAAAAAGGCGAAGCAGAAACTATGTACTTAGTGGGGTAAAAAATGAGCGATATTAAAGTTTTAAAGGTTAGACCAGAGCCAGAAAAAGTAATAAGAAAACATGTTATTACCGTAAAAGTTCAGCATAACTTTGGCGTTTTAGCAAGGATAACCGGACTTTTTGCCGGCAGAGGCTATAATATAGAAAGTCTAACCGTAGGCAGAACCCACGAGCCAGACATTGCAAGAATTACAATAGTAGTAGAAGGCGATGAAAGAGTAATAGAACAGATCATAAAACAACTTAGAAGACTGATAGAAACACTAAAAGTAAAAGATGTTACAGATTTGCCACATATAGAAAGAGAGCTTGCGCTGATAAAGATATACACTGCTGACGACAGAATGAGAGATGAAATAATGAGGCTTGTCTCTATTTTTAGAGCAAAAGTTGTAGATGTTTCTACAGATAGCTACACAGTAGAAATTACGGGAGATAGTGAAAAGATAGAAGCTTTTATTAATCTTATTAAACCTTTTGGCATTAAAGAAATGTCAAGAACCGGAACTCTTGCTATGGTTAGAGAGTCTGCTAACATAAAGATGGAAAAGGGAGACAAAGAGTAAATGAAAGCTTTTAATATTTTTTTAGTTTTAAGTTTAGCTACTATTTCTTTTGCTCAAGAGATAGGTATAGCTAAAACAAGCGTAGAAAATTTACCAGAAGGCTATGGTGAGGTTTTTACACAATTTTTATCTCAAAATTTAGAATCCTCCGAGGTTATACAAAAAGGGAAAGATTATCTTTTTACAATTTACCCATCTGTAAGCTGGGAAGGAAAAGCTTACAATGTATGTTTTAAAACATATAAAGTAAACAGTCTTTACTCTTCTCAATGTATAACTGTCAATTATGCAGAAGATATATACGATAGACTTAAAACATTGTCTAATTCAGAATTCTTTAGATTAAAAAATCTAAATCAGCAGCAGATTTCTGTTAAAGTAAAATTAGATAAACCTATAAATTATGATAAAGTTAAAATTACATCTTTAAGAGGTGATAGTTTAACAAGGTATGTTTCTGTAGCAAAAAACGGAAAAAGTGATTTAGACTTAGGAAATGCCTCTTTAAACTTAAATATTGTGATTTTATCCGAAGAAGGGGCTGAAAAGCTCTTTAAAACCTTATTAGAAAATAAAAAAGTTGAATCTTTAGTGTCTGAGTAACGTATAATATACAGAAAAAATTTATAGGAGGAAGAAATGGCAAATATTTATTACGATGAAGACGCATCTTTAGACTATCTAAAAGATAAAACGGTTGCGATCATAGGATACGGTAGCCAAGGGCATGCTCATGCGTTAAATCTAAGAGATAGCGGAATAAAAGTTATAATCGGTCTATTGGCTGGTAGCAGGTCTATTGAAAAGGCAAAAGCAGAAGGATTTGAAGTTTACTCACCGGATGAGGCTGCAAAAAAAGCAGATGTAATAATGATTCTTACACCGGATACGGTTCAACCAGCATTATATCAATCGGCTATCTTGCCAAACCTTGACGAAGGCAATGCACTTGCATTTGCACATGGATTTAACATACACTTTGGACAAATAGTTCCTCCATCTTATGTAGATGTATTTTTGGTTGCACCAAAAGGACCGGGTCATTTAGTAAGATGGATGTACGAAGAAGGAAAAGGTGTTCCTGGATTGTTTGCAGTTTATCAAGACTTTACAGGAAAAGCAAGAGAAATAGCAATGGCTTACGCAAAAGGAATTGGAGCAACAAGAGCAGGATTGATTGAAACAACATTTAAAGAAGAAACAGAAACAGACTTGTTCGGAGAGCAAGCAGTTTTATGCGGTGGAGCTACAGCTTTAATAAAGGCTGGATTTGAAACATTAATAGAGGCTGGATATCAACCGGAGGTTGCATATTTTGAATGTTTACATGAATTAAAACTTATTGTTGATTTAATATATCAATATGGAATCTCCGGAATGAGATACTCTATTTCTGATACAGCAAGATACGGTGATGTTACAAGAGGAAAGAGAGTTTACGAAGCTGTAAAACCTCTTTATAAGAAAATACTTGAAGAAATTCAAGAAGGCGAATTTGCTAAGGAATGGATTTTAGAAAACGTGGCTAACAGACCACACTTTAACGCACTTGTCAAAAAAGATGAAGAACATCCGGTGGAAAAAGTAGGAAAAGAGTTAAGAAAAATGATGCCTTGGCTTGGCGGAAGAGGTTTATAAAAATTATCAGGATTTAATAAATGAACTTAACATCAAAAAGAAAGCAGTTAAAAAAAGTATATGAACCGGTTGGGGTTCTCCTTGCAAGGAGAACCAAAATCACACCAAACATTATAACCATAATATCTGTTATCATCGGAGTTTTTGCCGCAATTTCTTTCTTTAAAGAAAAGCCGCTTCTTGGTGCAACACTACTATTTATAAGTGGATTTTTTGACCTTTTGGACGGCGTCGTTGCAAGAGAAAGAGAAAAGGCATCTAAGTTTGGTGCAGTGTTTGACTGGCTTGCTGACAAATTTGTAGATGGTTTTTTACTATTTTTTATTGGTATCACATACTCAACACCTTATTTAACAGCAATAGCAATAACAGCAAATATGCTTCACACATTTATAAAACCTGTTGCATACGCAGAAATCGGCTTTTCTAACAGAACAAAAGGAAAGATAGATGACCCATTAGAAGGCGTAGGATTTTTTGGAAGACCGGAGACACTGCTTACAATAATAATTTTCTCTATATTTGAATATTTTAAAATCTTTGGTGGTCTTGAGTTTGGATTTGTGGTAATAACAGCGTTAACTACCCTTTCTTTATTACAAAGGATAGTATACTTATACATCAAGTATAACAAAGACTACGACTAAGAGGAAATCATGAAAAGACCTTACGTAATAATTGTATCTGAAGTTACGGTAGATGGCAAGCTAACACTTAGTAAAGGTGTTTCTTCAAAAGAAATCATGAAATTTATGGATGAAGAAGCTAATCGATATCTTCACGAAACACGGGCAAAAGTTGATGGCATAATGGTAGGAGCAGAAACTATCAGAACAGACAATCCATATCTCACAGTAAGGTATGTATCAGGAAAAAATCCAACAAGAATAACACCAACATCAACAGCCGATATTCCGCTGGATGCAAACATTCTTAAAAAAGATTCTCCAACTATCATTGTAACAACAGAAAAAGCACCAGAAGAAAGAGTAAAAGCGTTGTCTGAAAAAGTTGAAGTAATTATAGCTGGGAAAGAAGAAGTAGATTTAGTCAAAATGATGGATATTCTATACAACAGAGGAATCCGTAATTTAATGGTGGAAGGCGGGTCTACTTTAAACTGGAACCTAATAAAAAATGGTTTGGTAGATGAGATAAGAATCATTCATATGCCTTTTATAGTAGGTGGAGCAGATACTCCTACATTGGTCGGTGGTGAAGGATTTAAATCCTTAGAAGAAATTGTAAAACTTAAACTTAGAGCTCATTTTATGAGAGGGTCTCATCTCATCACAGAATGGGAAGTTAAGTATGAAGGTTAAGGTTTTGTATTTTTCACAAGTCAAAGATAAAGTTGGAAAAAACGAAGAAGAGATAAAATTTGAAGGAAAAACACTAAAAGATTTAATTGATGCGTTGGTCAATAAATATCCAGATATTAAAGATATTTTAAAAAGGTCTATGTTTGCTGTAAATGAAAGTTATGAGACTATGGACTATAATTTACAAGATAACGATATGATTGCAATCATCCCACCTGTGAGCGGTGGATAAAATTAAGGGTTTGTAGATGAAAGCAGTATTTTTAGATAGAGATGGAGTTATAAACGTTGATAAAGCGTATGTCTATAGAATTGAAGATTTTGAGTTTTATCCAAATGTTTTTAAAGCTTTAAAAAAACTTCAAGATGCAGGATATAAACTTTTTATCGTTACAAATCAATCTGGAATAGCTGTAGGCTATTATACAGAAGAGGATTTTTTAAAACTTACTGAATTTATGTTAAAAGAGTTTGAAAAGGAACGAATAAAAATAGAAAAGGTTTATTATTGTCCACATCATGAGGATGGTATAGTTGAAAAATACGCTATTAAATGTGATTGTAGAAAGCCGAAAAGTGGAATGATAAAGAAAGCTATTCAAGAATTCGGTGTCAATTTTTCAAAGTCTTTTTTAATAGGTGATAAAGAGAATGATATTTTGGCTGCACATAAAGAAGGCGTAAAAGCAGCTCTTGTAAAAACAGGACAAGGTATGAAATATGTAGACACAACCACGGCTGATTACGTTGGTGAAGACATCTTGGATGTTGTTGATAATTTTATTTTAAAGACAGACGAGAAAGTGAAAAAGTAAATTGTTATTTGTATAAGTCATACCTGTTTGAAAAAATTCCGATTTATTTGAATTCGTAATATTATAAAAGCATTGTAATATAATATATCGGGTGAGGAATTCAATAAAAGTATGAGATTCTTCGCCGGCTGCAGAATGACAAATAAGGCAATCGTTAACATACTTTCGCTTTCCCTGTCATCCTGAGGCTATAATGCAGAAGGATCTTATTTTTAAATTTTATAAAAACCGCTAATTTCTCGCTCAAGGTATTTAAATATTTAAATAATTAAATATCTAGGAGCACAATCGATGAATAAAAACAAAATTACATTGAGACAGCTTGAAGAGCATTTATTTAAAGCTGCTGATTTACTAAGAGGTCAGATGGATGCTTCGGATTATAAAGAGTATATATTTGGCATGCTTTTTTTAAAGCGTGTTTCTGATGAATTTGAAGCAAAGAGGGAAGAGCTTATAGTAAAATACAGACAAAAAGGCTATTCAGAAGAAAAGATTCAAAGTTTAATAGAAGATTCTAACTCTTATGGAGGTACTTTTTTTGTTCCAGAAAGGGCAAGATGGCAAAATATCTTAAACTTAAAAGAGGATGTAGGAAACCAGTTAAATATAGCTCTGGCATCGTTAGAAGAAGATAATCTAAGCCTTGAAGGTGTTCTTAGACATATAGACTTTAACGCTGTAAAAGGTAAAACAAAGCTAAAAGACCAGAAACTTATTGACCTTATCCATCATTTTAACCAGTATAGATTGAGAAATGAAGATTTTGAATTTCCTGACTTACTTGGCGCAGCTTATGAATACCTTTTAAAAGAATTTGCAGACTCAGCGGGTAAAAAAGGCGGGGAGTTTTACACTCCTGCAGGTGTAAGAACTTTAATGGTTAGACTTGTAAAGCCACAAGAAGGAATGACAATTTATGACCCAACGGTTGGCTCTGGTGGATTTCTTATTGAAGCAAGAAATTATGTAGAAGAAATAGGGCAAGACTCTACTAATTTAGGACTTTATGGACAAGAATTAAACGGTGTTACTTGGTCAATTTGTAAAATGAACATGATACTTCACGGCATACCTGATGCCCACATAGAGAATGAAGATGTTTTGACAGAACCAAAACATATACAAAATGGATACATAAAAAGATTTGATAGAATTCTCGCAAATCCTCCATTTTCTCAAAATTACTCAAGAGGGAACATGAAGTTTGAAGAGAGATTTAAGTACGGTTTTGCTCCAGAGACAGGTAAAAAAGCGGATTTAATGTTCCTACAGCATATGATAGCAAGTTTAAAGGATGATGGAATATTGGCAACCGTTATGCCTCATGGAGTGCTGTTTAGAGGGAGTCAAGAAAAGGCAATTAGAAAAGGCATCATTAAAGATGATTTGATTGAAGCAATCATCGGACTACCACCAAAGCTATTTTACAACACAGGTATTCCAGCTTGCATTGTAGTTATTAACAAAAACAAACCAAAAGAGCTTAAAAACAAAATCTTTTTTATAAATGCAGATAAGGAATATGGCGAAGGAAGAAATCAAAATTATCTAAGATACGAAGATATAGAAAAAATAGTTACAGTCTTTGAGAAAAAATTAGAAATTGAAAAATATTCAAGATTGGTAGATATTAAAGAGATCGAAGAAAATGACTTTAATCTAAACATCAGAAGATACGTTAACAATTCTCCAGAGCCAGAAATTGAAAACGTCCATCATCATATACTCGGAAGCGTTCCTAAGAATGAAGTAGAACTTTACAAATCTCAAATTGACAAACTAAAATTTGATATATTTAAAATCTTTACAGAAAAAGATGAAAGCTCGTTTGATTTTAAACATGGTTTGATAGATAAAAGCCAGATAAAAGAGATTATAGATTCTGATGAGAATGTAAATTATGTGTTTTATCTGCATTATAAAAGCCTTGACCAGTGGTGGGAAGAAGTAAAAGGCGAGATTGAAAGTTTTCCAAACAGTAAAAACCTTTGGGCGTTTAGAATTAGAGCTTTAAACAGCTTAAAAGATAAACTTATCCCTTTGAATGTTTTAGATGAGTTTAAATTGGCTGGTATTTTTGTTAACTGGTGGGAAGATTTAAGATACGACTTTAAAGCAATCCAAACATCAGGATGGAGTAGCTTAATCGTAGATGACCAAAAAATTAAAGAAGCTTTCTTTAAAGAAGATTTGGAAAGATTAGAAGAGATTGAAGCAAAAAAATCAGAAATTGAAGGAGAGCTAAGCGAGCTTTTAGAAGAGATTGAAGACTGGGACGAAGAAGACCAAGGCGAAAAATCAGTCAGTAAAGTAAAAAAATACCTAAAAGATCTCATTAAAGATTTAAAAACAAACAATCAAGACTCTATTAAAGAAGTTGAAAAATGGGAAGCTTTACTTAAAGATATTAAGAAAAAAGAAAAAGAGCAGAAAGATATCAGCAAGAAAATAAAACAGATAAATGATGCTTTAGTTAAAGCAGTTGAAGAAAAAAGAAATTCCATGTCCGAGGAAGAGGCTAAGGAGTTAATTTTAGATAAGTTCTATCAAACTGCTAAACAACATCTTGAAAAATATTTAAATGCTGAAAAAAGAGAACTGATAAAGATTTTTGAAAATCTTTGGGATAAGTATAAAGTTTCATTGAACGAAATGAAATTTGAAAGAGATTTAGAAGTTAAAAAGTTAGAAGAGTTTTTAGAAAGGTTGGGATATGTTAAATTTGTGTAAAGCAAAATATATACAAACTGTTTTGTGTAAAGTAAAAATGTATTCTGCTTTACGCTAATTATTTTGTGTAAAGTTTGTTATACACAGAATTTTAGAGGTGGTTTAATTATGAATGATAATAAAGAGTTTAAAGAGTTGCCAGAGGGTTGGAAGTGGGTAAGGTTGGGAGAGATTATTGAGGAAGTAAAAGAAAAAAATCATCTTAACAAAAATTTACCAATATTGACATCTTCCAGGAAAGGAATTTACCTCCAAGATGAATATTTTAATAGAATTGTAGCAAGTAAAGACATTTCAAATTATAAAATGATTAAAAAAGGAGAATTTACATATCGTTCTATGAGTGATGATGAGACTTTCGTTTTTAATAGATTGGAAGATATTCCCGTAGGTTTAGTTAGTCCAGCTTATTTTGTCTTTCAAGTTAAAGAAGGATACAGCGGAGATTATCTAAAATACTTATTAAACAATTCTGTTGGAATAAAAAGACAAATTTACAAAGAAATTAAAGGAACAACACGTGTAGCCTTAAAGTTTAATCAATTAACCAATTTTGTTGCACACCTCCCCCCTCTCCCCGAACAGCAAAAAATAGCTGAAATTCTTGAAACGATTGACAATGCCATAGAAAAGACTGACAGAATTATAGAAAAATACAAACGCATAAAACAGGGCTTGATGCATGATTTACTCACCAAAGGCATAGACGAAAACGGCAACATCAGAAGTGAAAAAACTCATAAGTTTAAAGACTCTCCACTTGGCAGGATACCAGAAGAGTGGGAAGTGGTGAGATTGGGAGAGGTAGCATCTATTACATCAAGCAAAAGAATTTATTATAATGAATACTTAACTGAAGGCGTACCATTTTTTAGATCAAAAGAGATAATAGAATTATCTGCTGGATCATTTTCAGGGGCAACTTTATATATTTCACATGATAAATTTAGATATATAGCTAATAAATTTGGTGCTCCTGAAGTTGGAGATATATTGATTACTGCTGTTGGTACATTAGGAATAGTTTATTTAGTTAAACAAGAAGATTTACCTTTCTATTTTAAAGATGGAAATCTTTTATGGGTAAAATTAGGAGAAAACTTAAATAAGCTTTATTTTGTTAAAAGTTTTAGCTCATGGTTTAATATTCAAAAAGATGATTTAACAATAGGTACTAGTCAATCTGCTTTGACAATTGAAAAACTAAAAGAAATGTTAATCCCCCTCCCCCCGCTTCCCGAACAGCAACGCATAGCCGAAATACTTTCACAAATAGACCAAACCATAGAAAAAGAACAGCAGTATAAAGAAAAACTACAAAAAATAAAACAAGGACTTATGCAAGACCTCCTAACAGGAAAAGTCAGAGTTAATAAACTTTTAGAGGTAGAAAACAATGAACTACGAAAGTCTTAACGAAGAATACTACGTAGAAAACCCACTACTAAACCACCTAAAACACTTAGGTTGGCAAATATACAGACAAAACACAAAAAATCCAGAAGAAACATTAGAAATAGCTCAATTTGACCAAAAACTAAACCCAATCTACGGCAATAGTGTAAAATTCAGAGAAACATTTAAAGAGGTAATACTTGAAGAAGAATTAAAAAATTCAATAAAAAGAATAAACCCATGGATAGAAGAAGACCAAACAAAAGAAGTAATCAAAAAAATCACAACACCACAAGCAAACTCTCTACTTGAAGCAAACAAAGAAATACATGACCTACTCTTAGAAAACACATCAGTCCAAGAAAACAGACAAACAGGAGAAAAAAGTCCAACGGTTAGATTTATAGACTTCAAAAACCCAGAAAACAATACATTTATAGCAATATCACAATTCAAGCTAAACATACCCGGCACAGAAAAACATATAATCCCCGATATTGTGCTTTTTGTAAATGGATTACCCCTTGTTGTAATAGAATGTAAATCTTCTGCAATCTCAGACCCAATGAGCGAAGCAATCAAACAGCTAATGAGATATTCAAATAGGCGAGGAGAAAAAGAAGGAAACGAAAGACTATTTTATTACAATGCTTTTATGATAGCCACATTCAGGCAAAAAGCAAAATACGGCACGATTACATCAAGCCCAGAGCATTTTTATGAATGGAAAGACCCATACCCCTACTCATTATCAGATATAGCAAACATTACAAACAAAAACCCTGCAAGCCAAGAAATATTAGTACAAGGAATGCTTTCAAAAAATAATCTACTAAGCATTATAAGAAATTTTATATTATTTGTTGAAGATGACAAAGGTGGCATTAAAAAAATAGCCCCAAGATATCAACAATTTAGAACGGTCAACAAAATCATAGAAAAAATCAAAAAAGGAAAAACCCCAGAAGAAAAAGGTGGTATAGTATGGCATACACAAGGCTCAGGCAAATCCCTTACAATGATGCAAACAGTCAGAGCTTTTTATCACGACCCAGAACTTAGTAAATTCAAAATAGTGTTTATTACAGATAGAGAACAGCTTGAAAAACAGCTCCTTGATACATCAAAAAGCGTTGGCTTTACAGTCCACCAAGCAAAAAACATAGAACACTTTAAAGAACTTCTAAAAACAAACACACCAGACTTAATAATGGGAATGGTACATAAATTCAGAGAATCAGACCTTAAAAAAGAATTTCCGGTATTAAATACATCAGAAAACATTCTTGTTATGATAGACGAAGCTCACAGAACCCAGTATAAACTACTTGGAGCAAATTTAAGAAAAGCACTTCCAAGCTCGGTAAAAATAGCATTTACAGGAACGCCGATAGAAAAAACAGAGCATACATTTGGACAGTATATAGACAAATACGGAATAAGACAAGCAATAGAAGACGGTGTGACGGTAGGCATAATTTACGAAGGAAGAACCCACTCAGCAGAACTAACAGATGAAGAAAAAGCAAACGCAAAATTTGAAGAAGTTTTTAAAGATGCAGACAACGAAGAAAAACGAGAAATACTTGGAAAGTATACTTGGAGGTCCTACTTAGAAGCCCAAGAGGTAATAAAAGAAAAAGCAAAAGATATGATAGAGCACTATGTTAATAACATATTTCCAAACGGTTTTAAAGCCCAGGTGGTAGCAGTTTCAAGGCTTGCAGCGGTAAGATACAAAGAAGCCCTTGAAGAAGCACTAAAGGAAAAAATAAAACAGCTTGAAGAAGATAATCCAACTAAGATAGACATAGAAACTCTAAAAAGGCTAAAAGTGGCCGTTGTAATCTCAAGAGGCTCAAACAACGAAGACCCAAGCATTTTTAAAGATGAATACACAAACCCAAACGAACATCAAAAAAACATCAAAAGCTTTAAAACACCGTTTAACAAAAAAGATGAAAGCGGAATATCAGGAGACGTTGGCATAATTGTAGTAAATCAAATGCTACTAACAGGATTTGATGCACCAATAGAACAAGCAATGTATCTTGATAACTTAATAAAAGACCATAACCTTTTGCAAGCAATCGCAAGAGTAAACAGAGCATACGAAGGAAAAAACGGCGGATACGTTGTAGATTATGTAGGAGTATTGAAAAATCTAAAAGATTCTCTATCAATATACGCCGATGAAGATATTGAAGAAATAAGTAGGACAATCATAAACAAAGCTAAAATCAAAGATGAAGCTAAACACTACCAAAACAAGATAGATGAATTTTTCAATAAAAACCAAATATCAAACTGGAGAGACAACGTAGATGATTGTATAGACCTACTTGAAGATAAAGAGAAAAGAAATGAGTTTATAAACTTATTCAGAAGTTTTAACAGAGCATTAGACAAACTCTTTCCAGACAAAGAAGCTTTAAAGTATCTACCAGACCTAAAACTAATAAGCTTTATAAAAGAATCAGCAAGAAACAGATACAGAGATCCCAATTTAAGCATAAGCGATGCTCCTAACAAACTTAGAAGCATTATAGAAGAACACTTAATCTCAAAGGGAATAGACCCAAAAGTCCCACCAACCCCTATACTCAGCGATGAGTTTTTAGAAAAGCTTAAAAAAGAAGAAACACCAAAACAAAGAGCAAAAGAGTTAGAACATGCTATCTATGAACACATAGAAATCCACTCTCAAGAAGACCCGGAATTCTATGAAAGATTTTCAGAAAGATTAAAAAATATCTTAGAGCAGTACAAAGAAAGCTGGGAAAATTTAGCAAACGAACTTGAATCTTTGAGAGAACAGCTAAAAATAGGTAGAGCCTCTGAAGAAACATTCGGATTAGACCCAAAAAAAGAGATGCCATTTTTGGGATTAATAAAAAAAGAGCTTTACGGCAAGAAAAACATTGCAGATCTTTCAGACAAAGAGATAGACGCTTTAATAGAACTAACAAAGGATATAATATCATTGATAAGAGAAGAAACAAAAAAAGTAGATTTTTGGGATTCTGAATTTAAACAAAAAAATTTGAAAGGTCGCATAATAGACCTTCTTCTTGAGAAAGAAAATACATTTCCTAATATTTATGACAAGAGAAATGAAATTACTCAAAAACTATTAGAGCTTGCATGGAACATACATGGCAAAAGAAACTAACTTAATAGTAGAAAAGATAATAAAGTCAGACAGAAAAAGCATTGCTATACAAATTACAGACAGAGGAACGATCATAATAAAAGCACCAAAGCAAGCAAGTAATGAAATAATAAGCAAAATAATTTTAAAAAATCAATCTTGGATTGAAGAAAAAATAAAAAAAGTACAATCAAGAGACCTAAAATTCAAAGAAAAAGAATTTGTAAACGGAGAAGGATTTTTATACTTAGGAAAACATTACCGTTTACAAATAACCAAAAACCAAGAAGAACCTTTAATACTAAAAAACAAATATTTCTATCTTTCAGAAAGCCATTTGCATAAAGCAAGAGAAGTATTCATCGATTGGTATAAAAAAAGAGCTTTTGAAAAAATATCTGAAAGAGTAGAATTTTACGCCAAAATAAAAGGCTATACTTACAATAAAATAAACATAACAAACGCAAAAAGAAGATGGGGTTCTTGTAGTAGCCTTGGAAATCTAAACTTTACCTGGAGGCTAATAATGGCTCCCTTGTCTGTAATAGATTATGTAGCAATTCATGAATTAGTCCACTTAGAAGAAAAAAATCACAGTAAGAAGTTTTAGAGTAAAGTAAAAGTTTTAATGCTAGACTATGAAGAAAAAGACAGATGGCTGAGAGAAAATGGATATATGTTAGATATTTAAATACTTAGATATATAAATACTTAGATACTTAAATAGTTAGATACTTAAATAGTTAGATAGCTAAATATTTAAACAATTAAATATTTAAGTAGTTAAAAAGGATAATTAAGAGCTTTTTTAAAGCTCTTGCTAAACTAAAAAACTTTTTAAGCTTAACTTTATATAAATTTTTGCCGAAAAGAATTGCTAAATCGATAAATCATTTGTTTTTATCTGTGTCTTTTTAATTTTTTACTATGACTTTGTCTATCTTTTTTCAGGAGAAAAAAGCTTTCATTATCAGAAGTTTTTTAAAAAAAGATTATGCAACAGGACTACAGAGCTCCCCTTTCCATAGACAAATATTCCGTGCATGGAAAAATATTTGCCTATACATACCTAACTTGGCATCAGGCTCTGACAAGGGTTTAGGATGTTATCAAGATAATCCTTAAAGTATGGATTGTCTTTGATAACATCCAAGGGAGGACTCTTACACCCTTTCAGTCTCTCAAGATACCTTTCTGTCAGCATCTTAAGGACTTGCTTTTTCGTCAG
>Ga0081479_111372_pt1 | contig 32028 bp, 33 predicted proteins | sample MamHotmetagenome_FD_70984 | JGI IMG/M metagenome (GOLD analysis project Ga0081479, IMG submission 70984) | Hot spring cone microbial streamer communities from Mammoth Hot Spring (Liberty Cap Streamers), Yellowstone National Park, USA - T=72 v2... | ecosystem: Environmental > Aquatic > Thermal...
TGCTTATTTCCTGTATTTATCCTGAGATACAATGCATTATTTATTCCTATTACTCCGTTATCTGTTCTTTCATTATCCATTCCTCCATTATCTAATCTTTCTATTCGTAGATTTAAGTTTCCCTGTTTTGACTTATCACCTCTTGAATATAAATTCCCCTGTCTACTTTCTCTCCATTTTGTTTTTAGCTCTTCTTTTCTACTACCATTTAGATGATTCTTACTTAGTTTTTCAAATACTTTTCTTGATCCAAATATCGTTTTCTTAGGATTTTGTTGTCTTTCATTATATGATGCAATCATCGAATTTGCCAAGAATATCGCATCATCTGAATATCTTGTGTTTATGTCAAATAACCTTGATATATCCTTTTTAAGCTCTTTTCTTTCCTGCCCTTCTAACAGCCTTTGGTATGCATATCTTGTAGCAGTTGAAAATCTACGCATCAAGTCTAATACAACTTTCTCATCTTGCTTATTTTCAAACTCAAGCAAGCAGTGTAATGTTACCATTTCTTTTTAGAACCTCTTTGTGCACATACATTTGATATTATACACTTTTTTACAGAATGTTGTTCACCTCCTCTTAATACATCAGCATATCGCACATTCTGTATATTACAATGCCGTCGTTTGTTGCCTTTATGAATAGTTGCTCGCCTTTAATATCCTTTACCTCGATATAAAATTTTTTGTTTATTATTTTCCAATTCGGACCGCCTGTTAGGAATGTTTCACCGCCAAGAGGCAAAATTGTTCCATCCTCATTTTCTACAAATGGTATGCCATCAATTAATATGTATAGTCTTCCATCTGCACCAATGTTTACAAATACATCTCCTTTCACAGGAAAATCAAGTGATGTGAATGTCTTTCCTCCATCGTTAGACACATATACATTATTAGATGATACGGTGCAAATTTTATATGTGTCTCTAAACGGTTTTATATCAACATTTTTTCTCCATACGGCATCATAAGTGCAATGACAAAACGGTTGGAAGGTCTCTCCTTCATCGTAAGATACAATGAGTTCTTCGCCCCGAACTGCTGCAAATACTTCCTTCGGTTTTTTAGGATCGGCAAAAGAGAAATAGTTAACATATTGAAGGTTTTCGCTATCATCTTTCTTTACAATCTTCCAGGTTTTTCCGCCGTCAGAAGATTTTACAATACCCATTGCACCCGAAAGGAGAATAACATCTGAATTTACAGGGCTTATAGCAACCGCTACCGGGAATGTTTGGGATGGGTCTGTGTATAGAAGCGAAAAGTCTTTTCCTCCATTGCCTGATACATACAATCCCCTCTGTGTTACAAGATAAACTTTTTGCGGGTTATCCTGGTCGATAAATAAATTCGAAACAAAGTAATGTGAAAAATCGACATTTTCGATTTTAGTTTTCTCAAAGTGCTGCCCGAAATCCTCCGATCTAAGAATATATCCTGTTTTATCTTTTAAAACATAACCGAAAACTTCATTAGGATTTTTGGGATTTAATGCAATTATATCAAGAGTTTCGCTCATCTTTTCGAAGTGTTTGCCACCATCTTTTGAAACAAATCCTTTTGTGTAGATAACGGATGGGTCTTCTGGATGAGGAAGGATAGTGTCGTTATCTATACCTGTTCCTCTGTAAATTTCGTTTAGCCTCATATTAAGTGCATCAAATTGAACATAAGTGCTATTGCCATCGTTTACAACGGGAAGTTGATCTACAAAATTAGGATATAGGTCTTGTGATTTACTTTGAGGTGTATAGGAAATGAGTTTTCCATTTTTTGAGTATTTTGCATAATCATATCCCCATACATATATATCCCCGTAAATCATTAACCCTCCATAGAATTGCACTTCCTGTCCGTTTACATAGGTTTTGTAAGAATGTGGATCTACCCTTTCAACTTTTACCTTGAATGTCACAATGCCATCTCTGTCGGTTTTTAATCCATAAACACCAAGAGAGGCATTTGGAATTGGCTTTCCGTTTGCGTTAGTTATGAGGACTTTTGCCTCAACTTCACCACCAACAGGCACTGCGATTGCATTTTTAAATTGGTCCTTACAATAGGTCAAAAACATATCTGTGAGTTTTGGTGTTGGAGGAAGAAGTGTAGGCTTGTAATCAACCTCAAATCCGTATTTTGTTTCTCCATTTGCGATAATCTTATAACTACCCAATTCATCAAAAGTAACAACCTTCGAAAATTTTCTTACTTTGTCTGAAACTTTTTCCGTATCGAAATGAACCTTTTTACCACTTGGAAATACTATATCGAACTCATCAAGGACAGTTACACCTTCTACTGTAAGTGTTTCACCATAAAAAATATTGGAATATGCAAGGACTCCTCTTATACAAGAGTCAAAGTTGGGACCTGAATGGAACCTAATTGGACCACCTGTTGTGCCATACTCCATCATCTCAATCTCTTCCTCTGGGACTTTTCTAAGGTTTGCAGAGACAACCTTCGTATCTTCTTCTATGTCTATGTTATCAAGCGTCTTATCTTCGTATCCCTCCATGGAAAAGTGAAAGGTGTGTTGCCCTGCTTGAATCTGGGCATAGCCAGGCGTTATAAGAACATCGCTCTTATCGATATACACTGTTGCACCTTCTGGGTCTGAATCGATATGAACAACCTTTAACTCTCTTTGAGATGTTTGATTTGTAGGCGAGTTTCCTGATTGTTTAACTCCACACGATGTAAAAATCATTACAAGCAAACTCAACAAAATGATAGCTTTCTTTACATTCATCTTTCCGCTCCTTTCTTATTCTCCAATATAAATTGCATCTTTTACTTCCACTTTAAACAATTCGTTCAAATTGACTTTCTTATTTGTTGTTGCGTCGATAAGATACCAGATTGAGGTTGGGGCAATTGAGGTATCATTGTGCGATAGAACCTCGCAGGTAAATTTGCAACTATCGGGAGAGAAGTGCATAAAGTTAGGGTTTGCTATGCCTGTGAAAACGATGTTTGAAAGGTCATCATTACATATGTATAACTTTTCTTCATTCTCAAGTGTTGAGAATACGATCTTTTTGCACTTATCGAGGACACCTTTTACACTAACGCTTTTGTTTAATGCCTTGACCAAAATTTGCCTTAATTCTTCCTCTTTATTAATAAACTTAATTGCTTCTTCTCCAGGAATTTCTTTACTTTTTCCCTGTAAGTCGACTATATACCATTTGGCGGTTTGCTCGCCATCTTGTTTCTCTATTTCCCTAAGATAAAGAATTTCTTTTCCACTATTTATAAACATTACTTTTTGGATGTAATCTAAGATGGAATTTTGGTCTTTGTTTTGTGGTTTTGCAAGTATTTTTACTTCTCCTGTTTTGAGATTTTTAATGTACAAGGCAATCCTATTGTCGGGAAACACATCGACATTTCCACCAGCATAAACGATGTATTTCCCGTCGGGCGAGATATCAAATGAATACGCTTTTTCACCACTATTTTTTGATGAGTCTAAAAGATTGGACACTTTTCCTGTGTTTAAGTTGAGGCAATAGACCCTATTAAAAAAATAGTTAAGTCCTCTTATTCCAATAAGAAGTTTATCGTCCCCACAATCAAAAGAGAATAAAATACTCTTTCCTGAATAAGATTCTTCAACTTTGACCAGTTTAAGTGTTTGAATGTTCAGCGCATACAAGAACCTCTTTGACTTTGAGCTATCATAGAGGGGATCAAAACTTAATATCAACCATTTAGAATCAGGAGAAATTCCCTCAATTTTTACATTGTAAACTCCGTGCAACTGGGTATTCAATTTGCTATTTATAATTGCAACCTTTTCAGTTCTGTTTCCATCTTTATCGCTTGCATAAATTCCATCGTGGGTTACAAAGATAATTTTCGATGGTTCGTTTAAAATTGAGCTTAAAGAATCCGTTTTTGTAACTCTAATCAGAGTTTCATCGCTAATTTTCTTGAATACAACAATAACGGAAGCAACTAAAGTTGCAAGAATGACCAAAAAAATTAGCGCTTTTCTCATAAAGCATTTCCTCCTTATTTATTGCTCTTTTCATATTTTACTATCATCTATAAAATTCATCGATTTAAAAACCCTTAAGTGGATTTGTATTAATAATTTCTTCGACTACCTCAAAGCCCTTTGGGAATGCATAATTGTAACGAGCAGGCAGAGCAAAGACATATTTTGAATTTCTGCTAAGTTCGGTGGGACCGATTGGTGCAGCGCCTATATGAAACTTTTCTTGTTGAAGAACATCCCACTGTTCGAGTGTGAACACCATTATGGGGATATCCTGTGTTGGAACTTCTTTGGCCCACTGGGGACTCCTTATCAAAATCAGTGGTCCCTCCTCACTTGCAACTTCTCCATTTGCACCTTCGCTATACCCTGTCCACTTGTCTTTAATAATTTTGTAACCCTGCCATGTCAAAGGCAAATCAAAAGTAAAACCATATTCTGTATTTTTGTGCTGAATTGTTTTAAAACATTGTTTAAAGAGATCATTACTTACTTCAAGAATATGTGAGACATTAATACTATCTTGATACCCTTTCATAAAAGAGGACATCCCACTTTCGCCGTATTCTTTAATCATCCAGGCGCTAAAGCCCGGACCTAAAGTCTCTTTGCTCCAATCAATTCGGGGTCCAAGAATTCCCAAATTCAATTTCTCTCGCATTGCATAAAGTGCGTTGCTAAAGCCAACCACAATGATTGGGTAGAATTTTTGAGGATACTCGCTAAGCCATCCTTTCGGTAAAAGGTCTATTGCATCCTTATCAATCCAAATGTGTATTATATATGTGCTTGTGTAGGAGTTGAGTGTTTTAAAATCAGTCACTTTCAAAATCTGAGGATATTTCTTAAGTTTAGTGTCAGTAATAAGCCCACCATTTTGAGGTGCAAAATAAATTGCCTGGATCCCTTCTTCTCCGTCCGGAGAAACATATATTTCACTTATGTTCGTCTGCGAACTTCCATTAGAGATGTTGGTGTTTGTTTGAGTTTGTCCCTGTTTCTTTTGTGCAATCCACAGTGCATAAATAGCAATGCAAATTCCAACGACCACAAGGATTGCAACGACTTTAACAATCCTTCCCTTGAATATGTTTTTCATTTTTCACCTTCTCTACAATATTAGATATATGAAGTGGTAAAAAAGTTCCACAATTTTTGAAGAATTTTGAAAGAATTTTTTACAAAGAATAATTTGGCTTAAAATGAAGTAGTAATAATGGAAGTTAAATTTTTGTTCGGAGATTTTGAAGTTAATTTTTAAAAAAGTGGAACTTTTTCTGAAATTTTGTATCTAATATTATGAGAAAGAATTTGGAGGACAAAATGAGAAAAGAAATTAAAGTCTTAATTTTGCTAATAGTTTTGATTACTGCAATCAAAATATTCGATGTAAATTCCGATGCCTTCTTTGAAATTATCGGTAGGGGGACGAAAGTAGCTAAGATTGGGCAGAGTACTCAACTTGGCTTCACAGGGATTTATGTTACAGTGCTTGATTATGGACGCATTTTCGACTACAAGAAAGGAGTCCTTCCTCTCGGAGAGATGGGATATGAGCCCAAGAAGTTCTTTGCTTTTCAGGTACAACTTGACGGGAGAAAGGAAAGAACTGGTGGCCAATTTGGGCATTCATTAGGTACTTGTGGTTCTTTTGATTGCTATTATACATCTACGCTTTTTTATCTTGAAGGGAAACTATATGGGAAAGATGCAAAAATTGCTTCACTTCCTGAAAGTTATGCTATTCGTTATTTTAACGGGAATCCTCCACAATTAATAGGTATTGGAAAATTACAAGACAAAGTTGCCTCAGGTATTGTGCTTTTCGGAGTTCCAGAGGAATTTGTTGCAGAAAGATTTGTAATAGAGTTTCATGACCGAAGTGATTTTTCAGCCTTATTTCCCAAGGCAAGGATTGTATTGATACTCGAGCATCCTATAAAATGAGAAAAGAAATTATTTTAATAACACGGTTATGCTAAGCGTGGTGGTGAAAGATGAGCAAAACTTCAAAAATTTTTATTATCGCCTTAATAGTCTTTGGCATCTTAATTTTAACATCGCTTGAGTCGATGCAATTCACAAATTCCGCCCCGAAGGTAATCGATCTTTCGAGTATAACGCTTCCTTCCTACAAGCTGCCTCCTAATGCAAAAGTAACTAAAGAAAAAATAAGGGATAATTTAATAAAAGAAATTAAAATGTGTAAGGAATGGAATATACCGTGGGATCCTCGTTTTCCCGACGGCCCATTTCCTACAAGAGTCCAGGTAATTACAATCCCTTACGGAGAATATACAAGAATATTCCTTGAAAATAAAGATGCTTCTGTTGCTACACCAAAAGATAAGTTGTATATACTTGTTGGCATTGATATTGCAGAGCCTCTGAAACAGTTCGCTTTTAATATGGTGAGCATTCCACCAACTCAATTGAGGCTTTGGGAGAGGACGGGAGCACTCGATTCAAATAGACGTGTTGTGAACCAGGAACTTTTTCTTATAGATCCGATGACTGGTATTACTGTGGAACATGGTTTCTACCAGGGCATATTCATTTTCCCAAAGCAGGATTGAAAAAAGCTTTAAATTATTTTTCGTAAGTAATATAATTATGTTGATAGCAAAAGGAGGTAGTAAAAAATGAATGCAAAAAGGTTAGTTTCGTTGTTAGTCCTTGTTGTATCGATTTTTACTTCGTGCGGGGCAAAACAAAGTAAAGGGGCTTATTCAAATGAAAGCCTTAAATACCTTCCGCAACTTATTCCTTATAGAGCAAGAGAATATTGGGGATACTGTAACAAAGATAAGCATATCATCGTCCAGCCAAAATATTCTGAAGTCTATCTTCTAAGTGAAGGTCTTGCAGCAGTTAATCTTAACGGAAAATGGGGATACATAGGCGAAAAAGGGAATACTGTTATACCGCCCAAATTTGATATGGCGGGGAATTTTCACGAAGGGCTTGCCTCGGTATCTGTCAAGGGTAACTATGGATATATTGACGAGAAAGGTAGGTTTATTATAAAGCCTGCATATAAATGCTCTTATATGTTTAGTGAAGGGCTTGCCGCAGTTCAGGATAAGAGTGGCAAATGGGGTTACATAAATAAAAGTGGTAAAGTTGTGATCAAGCCTGTTTACGATGAAGCAAACCATTTTTCGGAGGGTCTTGCTTATGTAAAAGCAGGGGGAACTCAAAAATTTATCGACAAGAATGGGAATACAGCATTTGTAATACCAGCATCTTTTGACAAACTCGGTTATGTAATTCCGTATCCATATTTTGTAAATGGTTTGATAACAGTTGTCTTACCACAAGGCGCAGGCGTTTCTAAGACCATTGGTTATATGGACGGCAGAGGGACACAATACTGGGAAGAGAAAAAATAGGTAAGTTTTAAAAGCACTAACGGAAGAAGCTTCATTGAGGGGTTTTAAGATGGTAAGACTCAAGGGGGAGAAAAAGTTATCGAGGTCAGGAAAAGTCTTTATTTTTATTGCTTTTGCAATTCTTCTTGTAACATTTGCTTTGAGTATTTTCTTTTATCCCCGTCTTCCTCAGGTTATTGCAACACACTGGAATGCATTCGGTGAAGTTGATGGTTTTATGCAAAAGTTCTGGGGTGTATTTATCCTGCCTATTTTTTCCTCTGCCATAACTTTGTTTTTTATTCTTGTGCCAAAAGTTTTCAGGACGAAAGAAAGTGAAAAATTCAGGGAAACATATTACAAAATGGCAATTGTTTTGTCTTTGTTATTCTTGCTTGTACAAATTCATACGCTCCTTTGGAATATCGGGACAAAGCTTAACGCAAATGTTTTCATTTCTCTTACCTTAGGAGGACTTTTAATGTCTTTTGCACTTATATTTGACGATATGGGGAAGCGTATAAAGAATGAAACAAAGGGAGACATTACTTTTTTAGAATGCTATGATTTGAATAGTGTTAGAGCGGTGAGCCTTACTTTTAAAGTAATCGGAATTATCGCTATTCTTGGAGCCTTTTTCCCGAGATACTCGGTTTGGTTTGTTGTTATCCCTCTAATGTTTTCTCCATTTCTAATAGCACTTTTTATTTCAATAAAATCGTAACAAAAAGGAGGAAATTGTGGAAAATGTTTGGACAATTTTTAAGGACGCTTTTAAAGAGTGGATTAAGAAGTGGTGGTTTGTTGGTTCGTTTTTTGTGGTTCCATTACTTGGTTTTCTTGCTCAAATCGCAGGCTTTACCATTTCCCTTCTTGGAAATAATGATTTACTCAAATCGACCATAAACTATCAGTGGTTTAGTAAGACTTACACTCAGCATTTTTTGTATCCTTCAACAACGCAATACACTTTAAGCGATATTTTGAAATGGTTTGCTCAAAAATCGTTTGTTCTCTTTGCCGTGTTTTTAGTGCTTTATGTTCTTTTGGGCGTAGTCCCGTCGTATGAAAAGCAAGATTTACACCACAGGAATCTTATGCTCAGGATATTTATCTTGTTTTTTATAGCAAATATTCTCTTTGAGTTCGTTTATATGCTTGTTATGAAGCAATTTAACACTATGACTTTACAAAGCAACACAAAGAAATTTGAGTTAGTAAATAGAATTTTAATGTGGCTATTTAGTCCGTTTTCTACATCAAACTTTATAACAATAGGTTTATTATCTATTCTTCTTCAAAGTAAATTTACTGGAAAATCCTCCGTTAGAATAATTTTCTTTTTATATGTTATTTCTTTTATATCTTTGCTATTTTCGATTCCGCTTGGCTTTTTGCAATCTTATGAGCCTTCTTTTGTATCTGTTTTTATTTCACTTATCATTTTTATCGTGTCATTATTAATAGGAATGTATTCGATTTTCTTTTATGTGCCTTTAGCAAGAGATGATACATTTAAGGATGGTATCGATGAAGGATTTGGCTTAGCAAGGAAGTATCCTGATATTAAGTTGATATATTTAGGAAGTCTTATTTTACTTTCTCTAATTGGAATCGGTTTTTATTTTATAAATTCTCATGTTTTTGGCTTATCTAAAACTTTTAATATAATTAATTTCGTTAACTATATTCTTGAATTTCTCGGTAATTTTATTGTTTCTATGCTTATTGTAACGATTTACGAACTTTCATCAGGCTATTCTGGAGAGGACGATACAAATTATACTGATTTATAAGGGAGGTGATGAAAATGCTTTTTGGACCGCTACCGGAAGGTGCAAATCTTTATGTTATTAATGCGTTGTTAATCCTTGCTTATTCAATTTTTGTTATTATTGGATTTAACTCAAAGCGAAACTATTTTGCTGCAGTAAAGACTCCTGAAACTCTTGGGAACGATAACATATGGAAAGAAGTAAATAGAAGAGTATTGATTGTCGCTCTTTCGTTTACTATCCCACTCCTTATCCTGAACCTCGTATTTGCTATTTTGAAGTTTGGAGAGCCTTTCGGCATTGCAATACTTGTAGTTTTTGCTCTTGGTATGGTTATTATAAACACTTACTCTCTTAAATATGCGCAAAATCTTGTAAAAGAAAGTGGTAACGAGGTCCAGAAAACTGAAATTCCTCTTACAAAAGTTATTTTGCTTTTATTAGGGACGATTTTTCTTGCATTAATATGGTTTTTAATATGGAATTGGAAGGTTAAATAAACTCGATAAATTTAATTTAGTCGCTTTTATATTTCTCGTCATTTGTTATGTTTTGTAATTTTATTTTGATTTTGTTACTAACCCCGAGAATCTCAAGTATGGCTAATATAATTAGAATGATAACACCTGAATAAATTGAATTGCTTTCTTCATATGAAAGGAATATGAAAACAAGACCCGACAGAACAAGAAGTGTAGCGAATAAGAAGATTTTTTTAGTATCGTTTGCTCGTATTGCATTTTTAATCCAGGTAAGGCCTTCTATGTAAATTGTTACAGAGGCAACACTCAAAATAAACCACAAAGCCCATACCATCCCCTTAACCATATTTACCTCCTGTGTTTCCTATTTTTGATTTTTTCCCAAATGATTCTTTATAATTCTCTTCGCCTTATCGAAATCTCCTGCTTTTACATATATATTTTCGGAAGCAATCCCAAATGTAGATTGACCAAATCGAGCCTTGATGTATGCATCCATGCCCTCTCCATATGAGCCTGGCACTTCTTTTTTAACGACCGCCTTGATGCCATTTGTCCCAAGGAGGTTTTTGATTAACTCTGCTTCCATTTCGTTACTTGTTGAAGCAAGAAACGCAAGCCCTTCTTTTATGTGTCCCTTAGATGGGTTTATGTATAGCGAATTTTCATGCTTCCTCAGTGCAAATAACGCAAGAAAAGAGATAGCTGAAACAAAAGAGCAAATACTTCCAATTATAAAAGGAGTCCTATCCTGAACATTGAGAATCGAGGAAATTGCAAAAATAATAATTGAGGAAATGAAGCATACCCCGAAAACCGCTCTAAGCACCTTACCCAAACTTTCCGTATTTTTCATCATAATCATTTTACAACAAATTGAAAAAAATTATAGAGGATCTTATTAAACAACCAGACACCCGTAGTAGAGAAAAATGTAAAAAGAAATACAAATTTCAGAAACTCTTACATTTTTTTCAAAAAGTATTATGCTCTTTTTGCGTTCGCCTGCGCTTTATTCGTTATCTGGTTAATTATACCAGGTTTAACGACTGCAAGAGTTGGTTTTCTTATGGTTTGGTCCCTTGCTGTTATTAGCTTTCGCTCTCATTTCATACTCAAAATCCATCGTCCTTATAACTATGTTCCATATTGTAAACATTGTCTCTCATTTCAAACAATCTCCTTTTGTAACTCCCCCGGTCGGTCATTCCGAACGAAGTGAGGAATCTCCTCAGTTCTTGTTTTTCCTGTCATTTCGAACGAAGTGAGAAATCTCCTCAGTTCATATTTTTGGGTAGAGTTTCGAGAAGGGTCAGTCCGCCTCCTCGATTTAAGGAGGAGACCCTTCACTTCGTTCAGGGTGACAGAGGGGTAAAAGAGATCCCTTTTCACTTCGTTCCTCGGGGTGACAAGTAACCAGTCATTCTGACGAGCGTTGTTTGCGAGGAAGAATCTCCTCAGTTCATATTTTTGGGTAGAGTTTCAAGAAGGGTATTTTCATGCATATCTATTATATAGTTTATAGTTATATTATAACTAAAGAAAAATTTACTGTAAGAGCTTAAAGAGAGAACTTCAAAGTTGCATAGTTATAACAAAACGGGATTTTAGGTTAATAAGCCTTTGTGCTATACTTTATTCTTCTTAAATCTTCTTTTTTACTTGGTTTACGGAATATAAAAAGGTGTTCATGCATAATAAGGTAGAAGTTGTATTTTTCTGTTTGCTTTTCCCAATATGGTGTTGATTTGCAATTATGTTGAACTTTAATAATGTCTTCCTTTAGTGCAAATCCGTTCTTTAGAAATAATTCCATTACATAGTATGAAAGAGGGACATAATGCCCGTTTTTACGTGTATCACCTATGAGGATAGCACAGTATTTATCTTCTTTTAACACTCTATATAATTCTTTTACACCTTTTTCGAATTCATTCAAAAATTTTGACATGTCACTTATGTTTGATAAGTCGCCATCGATTTTTCCTTCTGAATATTTTATAATGTTAAGATATGGAGGGTGAGTTATTATAAGATCAACACTTTCGTTGCTAAGGAAATTTATATTTCTTATATCTCCTAAATATACATTTTGTCCAAAAGAATCATCTGAATCAAAATTTAGATTTTCAAGTGTAGTTTTCACTGCCTCTGGGTTTATATCAATTCCTATGCCTTTTCTTTTGAGGAGTTTTGTCTCAATAAGAGTTGTGCCACTTCCGACCATAGGGTCTAAAACTACATCACCCTCTTTTGAATAACGCAAAATTACATTTCTTGGAATTTGAGGTGCAAAGTTACCTCTGTATTTTGGGTTGTGAGTTGCCCACTTGCCTCTCTCTGGAAAAGACCAGACAGTTGTTATTTCCTTTTTAAATTCATTGTTTTCCATTACTTTACTATCAAGAACTTTCCGCTTTTGACAAGTCTAATGCTGTTGTAATTTTCAAGTTCAGTAAATTCAAATTGATAAAGCATAAATATCTTATCAACTTTCTCGGAAAATATCGGTATTACTTTCTTTTTGGTTGCTTGTTGCCATTGCCTGTATGGATAATAAAGTTGTCGAATTATTACATTGCTTTCTTGCCTATTTTTTGCTTCGATTAAAACGACCTTCTCTTTACCTTCAAAGCCTGCATCAACTTCAGTTTGAACACCTTTTACTTCTAAATTATGTTTGCCGACATAAAATCTGAAACTTGGAGTGTATTTTCTTCCTCTTATTGTTAATACAAGAGTATTATCATCTAAGAAAGTCCTGATAAGACTTGTAGCGTATGCATAGTCAAGGTGCTGCATTTCTGAATCCCCTATGGTAACCGTATCGAGATTGAAATCCAATTTCGAAAAATATTTAATAGGATTGCCTCCTATTTTCGGGATATCGACATATCCTTCACCCTTTATAATTGCATATTCGCCATTTTTTATGGGAAGGATAAAAAGCCCCATATCTTTAAAAACCTGAGGTCTTGATTCTCTTGTGTCTTGCTTGCATAATATACGGACTTCTTTTTCGCCAGTGTTTTTAAAATCTTGGCAAGCCCTTTTGATCTGTTCCGCCGTAATTATATAAGGTGATTTATCAAAGTCATGAGCATAAATATTGTAATCTTCAAAAATTTTCTTCCATGATGCGTCGTGCATTTTAATCTCCTATTTTATAATTTGTTATAATTAATTCCTTAATGCTTCCTCTCTTATTACCTATACAATTAATTACACGGCTTGCTTTTACTCTATCAATGTAAAATCCCTTGTAAAGGGTATCAAAAAAGTCGTTTGATGGGTCCTCATTTTTAGGGTCCGAGTTTGATAACATAAGAAACGCTCCCCTTTTATCCATTTCGGAGAAAAATTTTGAAAGCCTTACCTGGTCTTCCTCTGTGAAATCCTCTTTTGAGTATTGAGTGAAACTTGCAGTTTTACTTATTGGAAGATATGGTGGATCAAGATATACAAAAGTCCCTCGTTTTATGTATTTTTTGCTTGCCTCAAAATCCTCGCAAATGATTTCTACATCTTTTAGCGCTCTGTGGACTTCCATAATATTATCTTTATCACATATATTTGGTCTTTTGTATTTGCCATGGGGCACATTAAATTCGCCTCTTCTATTTTGCCTAAAAAGGCCATTATAACATGTTTTGTTCAGAAAAATTAAGTACGATGCTCGTTCAATCCAACTATCACTAAAATGCTCGTAATTAAAATTATGCATCTGTTTATTAAAAACTTCTCTTATTTTGTAGTAGTATTCCTTTCTTTCTGTCTCGGTTTTCTTTAGATATGTTTTTTCAATCTGTTCGAGCCTTTCTATAAGTTTTCCCGGGTCGTTCTGGATTACTTTATATGTTAAAATAAGTTCTCTATTGATATCAAACAAAAAGGCTTTTTTAACCTCATAGTGGCTTTTAAGGTAAAAGAAAAAAGCCCCACCACCAACAAAAGGTTCAACATAGGAATCAATAACTTTGCTACTTTTTATATGAGGCGGCATGTGTCTTACCAGTTCTGGAATTAATTGAGTCTTTCCACCTGCCCATTTTAAAAAAGGCTTTGCATTGATTGCTTTTTTACTTTCTAATATCGCTTTCATATCTATTATATTATAAGCGATATTAAATAATTCAAAGGATTGCTTATACAATCTTAAAAAATTTTCCGTAAGATAAATGTAGTTAGCTATTATTTAGTTTGGGTTGGGCTTGCTTAAACCGAATTCTTTTTGTGCGATCGCTTAATCAAAAGCAAGATACATTCCATCGTTTCTCCAATGTCCAATTTGAAAACATCTTTCGCAAAGCCTTTTGTTGTTGCTTAGTTTCTCTTTTGGTATTCAATTAAACTTTTATTTTTATCCCTGCAGATTTTCTTTTATTAATTTTAATATTTCGATTAATTTCTCGTTTTCTTGTTTTATTAATTCAATAAGTTCGTTAGGAGTTCTCTTATCGGATTCATCTTTTCTATTTGGGTTAACTGCTTTCAGATCGTAGTTCTTTGCTATTATTTCATCTACTGAGACTTTCCAGGAGCGTTCGCTTGATTCACGATTAGGAAGCAACTTGAAAAATTCGTCAAAGTGTTCAAATGTTAGTGGCTGGCTTTTTGTGACATTAAGGTCCGATAAGTCATAGTACCAGATTTCCTTTGTGGGCTCTCCCTTTGTAAAGAAAAGAAGGTTCGTTTTGCTTGAAGCACCTGCATTTAAAAAAACTTTTTGAGGAAGACTTACAATACACCACAGGTTGAATTCATTAAGCAATTTTCTTTTAGTTTGGACAAAAGCATTTTCGTTAGTTCTAAAGAGTACACCTTCGTCTAATACAATGCCACATCTTCCGCCTGGTTTTAGACTATCCATTACATGCTGAAGAAAAAGAACCTGAGTTGCAGATGTCTTATACGCAAAATTTGTTTGAGCGTCCTTGCTTTCCTTACCTCCAAAAGGAGGATTTGTAAGAACAATATCAAAAGATTGAGGAGCACCCACAAAAAGCCCTCCGTAAGTTTCTCTCCCTGTAAGGGTGTTGCCATGCCATATATGTGGTTCGTCAATTCCTTGAAGGACAAGATTTGCAAGTGCTATAGGATAAACTAAATCCTCTTTTTCTCGACCATAGAAAGTTCTCGTCTTCAGGATTTCTCTTTCAGTTGCAGTTCTTGCTTTCTCTTTCATATACTGATATGCTTGCGCAAGAAAGCCTCCAGTTCCACAACAAGGATCGTAAACGGTTTCACCAATTTTTGGATCAATAACCCTAACCATAACCCTTATAACTTCCCTTGGTGTAAAAAATTGACCTCCGTCATTATTCTTTTCGCCCATCTTTTGGAGAAGTCCTTCATAAACCTGAGAAAGAGTAAACATATGTTTTTCATCTACATGCTCAATCGAAAGCTTGCTAATACGATCAAGAATATCCAAAAGGTTCCTTTCAGTATCAATTCCAGTTTTTTCAATAGAAGAAAAGACTTCACTTATAACTTTTTGACGTGCACTTGCATCAGGTTTATTCTTAAGTGATTTTAGATGTGGAATAAGATCACCGTTTACAAAATCCATAAAAGCACCCAAATTGCTTTGTTGCAACTCTTGACGTTTTTGTCCTGAAGGATCTGCCCAATCTCTCCATCTATAAGGATACTCAAGAGATGGATTATATGTATAACCAAGTGCTTCTGTCTCTTCCTTTTCTTTCTCTTCAATTTCATCAAGAATTCTCAAAAAAAGCATCCAGGTAAGTTCGGGAACATATTGCAAAGCAGATGCCCTTCCTGACCTTCTCATTATGTCGCAAATACCCTTTACATATGCGTTAAGCGATTGTGGCGTGGTAATTTTACGATGGTTGTTATTACCCATAGTACACCCCTTTCACCGTATTAATTTGTCTTCATTAAAAAGCAAAACATTTTCTTTCTTTGCTATTTTTTTCATCTCATCGGTAAAACCGCTTTTTGAAAATAATGAAAAGTATTCAACTCTGTTATCTTTTCCCCACTCCACTAATTTTGCTTTTCTCTTCAGGTTTTCGTAGATGTCTATCCCCACAGGCTTGTTGCTCCACTTCACTTCTCCAAACAAAATTTTATTTTCTTTTTCGTTCAATGCAACTACATCAATTTCTTCATTCTTATCCCACCATCTGCCGATATTTTCAATGTCAAAGAATCTTTCTTCATTTCTCTTTAATATATCTTGTGCGACCTTCTCGTAATTCTCTGCAACGATAGTGTTAAAATCTTCCATAATAATATTTATTACAGCGTCAACTTTTCCTTCCTCGATTTTACTTCTGTTTGGCAAAATGTATTTGAACCAGAATTTAAAAAACTGGTCTTGCAATTTATAGATACCTTTTCTTGACTTCAAGGGATTTCGTTCAGTAGCGGGAACTTCCTTTTCGATGATTTGAAGGTCCTCAAGCACGGAAAGGTATTTAGGTATTATCTGAATCTCAAACCCGGTTTCATTCACGATCTCACTAACACGAGTTTTGCCAAAAGCAATTGCCTTTAATATTGAAAAATAATTGCGAGGCTCTCTTAATTCTTCGTGAAGTATAAATTCAACTTCGTTATAAAGAGGTGCTTCGGGAGATAGGAAATTTTTTCTTAAATTTTCTTCAATAGAATCTTCTTTAATAATTTTGCTTAGATAACTGGGATTCCCTCCCACTATGGAGAAAAAACTGAGTCTCTTTTCGAAAGTTAGTTCAGGGAAAAATTCCGATGCTTGATAAAAGTCAAATGGTTTTAGAAGTATCTGTCCTGTTCTTCTTCCATATAATGGCGCCTTATAGCCAAGAACTTCCTGTTCCATCATTGAAATGCTTGAACCACAGAGAATTAAGTACACAGGAGTTTCTTTAAGATACTCATCCCAGCCGTATTGGAAAATTGATGAAATCGCCTTGTTATTCTCTGCAAGATAGGGAAACTCATCTATAACAAAAACCAGCCTTTCTTTAACGTGTTCCTTTAAGTATTCAAAAAGCATTTGCCAATCTGAGAAACCATTTGCCTGCAAAATTCTATCTTTGTACTTTTCTCCAACTAATTTACCTAACATCTTTAAGTTTTCCTGCTCACTAATTTTCTGGGAGAGGAAGTAAACATAAGGTTTGTCTTTAACAAACTGTTTAATTAATTCTGTTTTTCCAACCCTTCTTTTCCCGTATATAACAATTAATTGCGGGTCATCTTCATGCCAGAATCTTTCTAAGGCTTTTATTTCTCTTTCTCTGTCAATAAATTTCATTGTGCCTCCTAATATACTCTATAGTATTATACTCTAAAGTATATTAATATCCAATTAGAAGCACCAAACTTTTAAATTTCTCCCCTGAATGCTTTACTTAGTATTGATTGAGGTAGTGTGTTAAGTGTTTCAAGTTCTTTTTCAAGAGTCTCGCGCAACTTTTCTGCCTGGTCAATTTTTTCCTTAAGATATGCAGCAATCCGCTTTTGCTCAGAGAGAGGAGGAAGAGGAATAAAGATAGTATTTACAAATTGTTGATTTATGCTACCTTGTGCAGAGCCGTGGAACTCGTTTTGAATTTGTTCCTGTCTAGAATGTGATAATAAGAAGTAAAAGAGAAATTCTTGGTCCAACAAATTGTTTCCTCTTAATCTAAAAACATGTTCGTTTAATGCTGCATGCTCAAAAGGAAAATCGTTTCGCACAAAAGAAACTCTCCCTGTTGTTGCTCCGTCTTTTACAATAAGCACATCTCCATATTGGATCTTTCCTTTTTTCATTACTTCATAAAATTCTTTTGGAATAAATCAAATGTTAGTAAAATTAAAACCTCCGGAAGAGTTTAAATGCTCTGCCCCAATTGATGGTACACCGTCTTTTATATTAAGCACGCCTCCTTTAGGTCTCCCACCGCTTTCAATAACCGAAATCACTTCTCTTAATTTCTTTTTCTCCCATTTTTGGGCTTCGGGGCTTTCGAAGACTTCACTTAAATATGCTGAAGGCAGGGCTTTGGCTGCCTCAAGTTGTTTTTCAATGGAAGCCCTTGCCTTGTCAATTTCGTCCATCATTGCTTTAAGTTTTTCAGCGATTCTCTTTTGCTCAGAGAGAGGTGGGAGAGGAATTTGAATATGTGAAATTGTAGATAATTTTAAGGATGGGTAGCCAATGTTATCCATATATTGAACCATATCAATTAGAGATAGCCAGTAAAATACAAAAAAAGTGTCAGCAATATTTTTCTTCGGTTTTACAGCTGCTAAGTGAGAAACAATATAGGCGTCAATCCCTAAAATTGCCCTATTATTTGTGGCAATTGCTGCACCGCTTTTGGGAAAGATAATAGTACCTTTGCTTGCCTTTACCATATTGAGCTCTTTTAAAAAAAGGTCATTTATATAATCTTTAATTTCAACAAGGTTTGCTGTTCTTCTAATTTTGCCTACGTCACTCACTCTTACGAAAGGGTACTTTCCATTTTCAAAATATTTTTTATCTTGAGGGGCAGATGCGCCGCTAAAAATTTCGCACACTTCACCTAATTTTACCCATTTCCATCCTGCGGGAAGTTCTTGCTTATTTTCCATTTCATCTCCTCTTCCTTTAAAACTTTTAATAAATGCTTCTTAACTTTTGCAATCCCTCGATTATGGTTCTTAAATTTATGCTGCAAATAATCTTCGCTTGACCTCATAAATTATGTTTTTTGGGTCTCCAAGTATTTTTAACGATTGCAAACCGCCTGCTTCCCTAACTTCGGGTGTATCAAAAACATTGCGATTTTCTAATTCTTCAGTGCCACCTATTTCAAACTGCTTTGCAAGTGCTAATAGCGTTGCTTTTGCATCTTTTGGGAGCTCATTAAACCAGTCGCTAAATTTATATTCAAGAGACAAAACTCTCTCTTTTCTGCTCTTTGGTGCAATGCCAAATGCAATTTCTGCAAGCAAGTCATATAAATCATAGTCCTTTAAGCCTAAAAGTTCCTGGAGCATTCTTATACCTGCAGCACCGTTAGGAAGAAATTCTAAAAGTTCTCGCCTTTTTTGTGGGTCAATCCAGTAATTCTGCAGTTGTGATAAGTCTCTTACCTCTTCTTTCAATTTGGAAGCAATCATTTCCTTATACTCCTCAATTGTAACCTTGCCAAGTTTACCGTTTACATCAGTAACAATGTATGTGCCAGGAGGATTAATGTGCACATTGAAGCCCTCTACTTTAATAACTTTTTCTTTTCTTTGTTCACCAGTTTTTTCTTCCTGTGATGGAGAATTTCTTGTTATAAAGTCCTCCCCTAACAGACGAGAGGCATTCGTATAATCGTAAACTCTAAACATAAGTTTGTTGGTTGGAGCATGAATTCTTGAGCCTCTGCCAAGCATTTGATGAAAGGCAATAGGTGAATTAACATACTTAAAGAACACAATATTTCTAAGGATTGGAACATCTACTCCTGTGGATATGAGGTCAACTGTAGTAGCGATAAAATGAGTTTTTTCAGAACCTCTGAGATCTGAGATATACTGGCTTCCGCCTACCGACGCTGTACACTTGAATGCATAGGGCTCAACCATCTTCTCGCCATGTATTTTGCACCATTCTGCATACAGGTTGTTCATTTCAATTGCTACTGCATCGGCGTGGCTGTCTCTTACACAGAAAATGACAGTTTTTTGGTAGGGACCGCCAGTTTTTAAAAGCATATCAAATAAATCTTTGCACATTGCCCTAACTCTATCGGGAAGCTGGATTATAGATTCAAAACTTGTCGCCTCGTACTTTTCTCTTGTTTCATCATACGGAATAATTTCACCTGTTGTTGCATCTCTTATTGGAAGTTGTTCAATATCTCTCTTGGTGATACCTGTCACATCAAGATTTATTTCACGTTTTACAATTTCACAGGCTGGAAGGTAGCCATCTTCGATTCCCTGGGACATTGGATACTCGTAAACAGGTTCTCCGAAATATTTAATATTATCCTCGGTGATTTGCTCGTCTTCTCTTCGCTCTTCTTTATTGCCTCCCTTAAAATGTCTTGGAGTTGCAGTAAGACCAATTTGGATTGCATCAGGATTATTTTTTAGAACTATACTCCATTTTCCCCATGCGCTTCTATGGCACTCATCAATTATAATGTGGCTAAAATAATTCTCTGGATAATTTTCGAGGAAAAATTTTGCGTCTTCGTCTTCGCCTGCAACATTTAGGGTTTGATAGGTTGCAATAAGAATTCTTGCATTCTTTTGAGGGTTTGAAGATGTTACTTCTGCCGTGTCTGCTCCAAAAACATTTTGAAAAGCACTTAATGCTTGTGTTCTTAATTCGTCTCTATCGCATAGGAACAAAGCCCTTCGTAATTGACCCGCATCGGCTATTTTCTTAAGTAACTGAACGGCAATGAAGGTTTTTCCAGAACCAGTTACAAGGAAAAGAAGAGCCCTTTTCTTGCCTGAAGCAATATGCTCAAGAACTGCCCTGATTGCTGCGTCCTGATAATAGCGTCTGCTTGCTTCTCCTTTGGGATATGGAATAAGTAATGGTTTGGCCGTGTCGTTTTCAAATGAGAAGCCTAAATTATGTTCAATCCTTCTTTTTAGATCCTCAGGAGTTGGAAATTCAGTCATAGGCAACGCCTCGGATGTTTTGCCGGTGAAGAAATCATATTCTACAAATAAGTGCCCATTTGAGGAATATACAAAATGCACATGATTCAAACGGGCATACTTTTTTGCTTGTTCCAAGCCTTTTGTAGGAAATTCATTTTCTCTTTTTGCTTCTATTAAGGCAACTGCTATTGGCTGTGTGGATGGGTTAACTTTAATTCTCAATAAATAGTCGGTTCTTCCAGTTTTTTCCCTTAAAGGCTTGCCACCGCTAATTATAATTCCTCGTTCGGTCTCTTCGCAAGAAATTAGATCCTCAGTCCAACCTTTTTGATGAAGAATAGGGTCAATAAGTTTTGCCCTTGTATCTGCTTCGTTTAAAGGCGCCATATCCTTAAATATTTCTAAATCTTTCCTCTCATATAATTTTAATGCTTTACAACTTTTTTGCAAATGCTTGCTTGCTATCCTTCCTCGTGCTATAATATGTTGGAGGTGACGAGATGAGAAAATTATTCATAGTTGCTATCGTTTTGGTTTTAACAGCTGGGTTTTTTACTGGTTGTGGAAAGAAAGCAACCTCTAAGTTAAAGGTTGCAGTTACAATTTACCCGTTTTACGATGCAGTTCAGGCAATCTCGAGTGGGCTTGCTGATGTTGTTGTTATTGTGCCGCCGGGAAGTTCGCCACACACATACTCACTTACGCCGCAGGATATTAAGAATCTTGAAGGTGTTTCGATCATCTTTGAAAACAATTTCGGGCTTGAGGAGTTTTTGAAACCTGTTATGTCTTCGCTTAATGCAAGGGTGGTTAATGTATCAGAGCCTCTTAAGGATGTCGTTGAAAAGCACGAGGGGAATCCTCACCTCTGGCTCAACCCTGAGTATTTCATTAAACAAAGCGAAGTGATAAAGAACACACTTATTGAAGTTGACCCAGCGCATAAGGACACTTATGAGAAGAATTTTGAAACATACAAGAGAAAAATTCTTACGAAAGCAAGTGAACTTAAGGAGAAATTGAGTGCCTTGCAGAATCGAAATGTAATTACCTTCCATGATGCCTTCCCTTATTTTGCAGAGTATTTTGGGCTTAATATTCTTGCATCAATCGAACCAGACCCAAACAAGATGCCAACACCAAAGCAAATTATAGAAATTGAGAATCTCATTAAGAAGTACAATGTGAAAGTCGTGTTTAAAGAGCCAGAACTCTCTTCTGACATATACAAGTCAATTGTTGAGGATACAGGGGTTAAGGTCATCGACTTAATGCCTTTGGGCGACGGAGAAAAAATAAAGACATATATTGAACTTATGGAGTATAATGTAGATACAATTTACGATGCGCTAAAATAATGGGAAAAACGATTCTTGAAGTTAAAAATTTAACGGTAAGTTTTAATGGCTTTAAGCCTCTGCACGATATTTCTTTTGAGGTTCAAGAAGGGCAGTTTGCAGTTGTCCTGGGCCCGAATGGTGCTGGAAAAACGACACTCCTAAAGGCTATACTTGGGCTTTTGCCATACGAGGGTAGTGTAAAGATTTTCGGTAAGGATACGGAACTTCTTACGAAAGACGAAAGGCTCAGGATTTCCTATGTTCCGCAGCGGTTTGAGGGTGTGAAAAACTTGCCCTTAACTGTGTATGAGTTTTTTGAAATTTCTTCCGAAGATAAAGGCAACCTTAAAGATAGAATTAACGAGTTTGCATCAGTCGGAGATGTAGAGAGGCTACTTTCGAAAAAGATTTCTGAACTTTCGGGTGGCGAACTCCAGAGGGTTTTGATCGTCCGGGCACTACTTTCGAAACCAAAACTGATGCTTTTTGACGAGCCTTTCTCGGGCGTTGATAAGATTGGTGAGCGAGCCTTTTATGAGTTTTTGAATTACCTCAAGGAAATATATAATGTAACAATTGTCCTTGTTTCACATGATGTTTACAATATAACTAAAATTGCAGATGTAGCCATTTGTATCAATAGAAAACTCATTTGCTTTGGTCCGCCTGAAAGTGTGTTCCTTGAGGAAAACTTCGAACTTGTCTTTGGAAAGGACGTTTCAACCTATAAGCACAAAATTTGTAAGGAAGGAGGGCCGTGCGAGTTCTACAAGGAAGATGAGCCCGATAATCATTAGGAGTCTTGTTGCTGGAATTTTAACGAGTTTCTTATGCGCTCTTGTAGGCGTTTTTGTAGTCATAAGAAAAATGTCTTTCTTTGCACATGCTGTATCGCATGCATCCCTTGCAGGTGTTGCAATTGCTTACTTAACAAATACAAATCCTTTTTTAGGAGCAATAGGTATGGGGCTTTTGACAGGGCTTGCTGTATCGTATTTTGTAGAGAGATCTCGCCTGTTTGAGGACACCATCATTGGCATTCTTCTTCCACTTACGATGAGCGTCGGTCTTATCCTCATATCCTTCATAAAAGGATACAAGCCTGACTTGATGAGCTACCTTTTTGGAGATATCCTTTCAACTTCACGATTTGATATCTATCTTATTATAGGGATTTCAATTCCTGTACTTCTCCTTATGTTTTTGCTTTTGAAGAGGTTCATCCTCATTGCGGTCGATAGGGATTTTGCAAAGACAAGAGGGTACAATGTTTCGCTTCTCGATTATATTTTTATGGCGATACTCTCGCTTGTGGTCTTGATATCAACAAAAATTGTAGGAATTATCCTCGTTTCTGCGCTTGTCGTTATCCCGCCTGCAACTGCACTAAACCTATCGAGGAATATGAGGGAGACTTTTATTTACTCAATTGCCTTTGGCATTATTGGAAGCATTGTAGGGATATTTGCATCCTACGCCTTTAACCTTCCCACTGGTCCTGCAATCGTCTTCGTTATCTCAGTAATGTTTCTTTTAAGTTTGCCCTTTAAAAAGAGTTAGTACTTGATGTTATAGACGCGCCAGGTAAAGCCAACTTCTCCCATCTTCATAAGAGGGTTTGTCATATTGAGGTTGGTGTCTGCAATTTGTGAAGCCGATGCGTATTCCATGCCGAGGCTTGTCCCAACATCGAATGTCCTCTTGTAGAGTAGTGCATCAAGCCCTGTTCTCTTCTTCAGGAGTCCCAATATGAATATCCTTACGCTCTTAAATTTCTTACTTTTGAGACGCCTTGTAATTTCCCTGAAAATTATGAGGTCTCTATAGGTATCTGCAATTGAAATTGATTCCCTGTGTGGCATAAATTTCTTGAATAGCTTGTCGTCAACTTCCTTTAAAACCTCGTTAATATTTGGTATCGTAACCGAAACGCCAATAGGGTTTCCGTTTTCCTCAACAATATATATGAGTTCAGGAAGCGCAATCTGCTTGAGAGATGCTGCGATATAGTCAAACTCGTCGTCTTCGAACTTTTCAAACTGCGGGTGCTCTATCGTATCCCAGGCTGCGTTGTAAATGGTGCGGATTTTTTCAATTTCGCTTTTATAGTCTTTCATATTTGCATCCCTTATTATGATGCCTTCTTGCCTCAGTTTTTCTTCTATGTCGTACCTATTATTAAGGACGCTTGTAACCCTTTCCATATATTTCGATGCCTTTTTCTGATCTACAAGGAAAGAGAACCAGTCGTTTTCTTTTTCGCCATACTGGTCAAAAATATCCTTGTAATATAGAGGATTATATGGTTCCATTGGCATTGGCGTGTGGTTGAAACCGTCTATTAAAAGTCCTGCTTCACCCGATGCATTAAACCTCATAGGTCCGATAATTTTTGTGCACCCTTCGTTTTTTAGGTCTTTAATTGCCGTATCAAGAAGTTTATAACCTATTTCTTTAGTCTCTGCCTCAAACAGCCCGATTATACCAATGCGTCCCTCGTATTTCTTTTCTTTGTAGTTTCTATCGATAAGAGATGCGATACGGCCCAGAGGTATGCCATTTTCCTCATAAAGATAGTACTGCAAGAAGTCAAGATGCTTGAAGAAGGGATTATACCCTGGCAAAAACTTCTTTAGCCTTATTCTATCGGGATTGAGGTCCTGCAGTTCCTGAAGAAGTAAGGGGAGCACCTTTTTTGACTCTGCACTCCTGTACCAGGAAATATGGAATGGGACTGAAACGAATGCCTTAAGGTCTCTTAAGACTATGTTGAAGTTTGAAACTCTTTCACTTGAATGCGGTTCTTCAATGAGTTTTCTTAACATTTTTCACCTCTCGAAACTCAAATTTTCCAAAAAATATCCGTTCTTTCAAATTATACGCAAAATCAATAAACATCAAAATTTATGTTATAATATATATGCTATGGAACTTGACAAGAGAAAGTCTGAAGTATTAAAAGAGGTTGTAAAAGAATATATTGAAACGGGTGAGCCCGTCTCCTCTGAGCGGGTTGCAAAGAGTGTTAATTTTCCTGTTTCTTCTGCAACTGTAAGGAATTATATGGCAGAACTTGACGAGATGGGATTCCTAACACAGGTGCACGCATCCTCTGGAAGGATTCCTACAAGTAAGGGCTTTAGGTATTTCGTGGAGGAAACGCTTAAAGAGAAGAGGAGAATAAGGCTTTCAGAGATAAAGTTGCCTGAGCCTGAGAAGATTGAAAACCTTTCAGAGATACTTTCTCAGATATCAGACCTCATTTCGAAGTACACAAACGAGATATCATTGGTAGTCTCGCCTTGTTATGAGGATGAGAGGTTGAGGTATATCCATTTCTTCCTTGCAACTAATTTGCTTTTCACAGTTATCGTTACAACAACGCAAACAACTGAAGCAATACTTCTTGGGAATTATACAATAGAAGAAGAGGGATTAAGGTACCTTGAAAACTTCCTCAATTCGAAATTACAGGGGAAAACGCTTAAGAGTGCACTTAAAGAACTCCTTAAAAATAAGTTCTACATTGACGAAATTGACCTTAAAGGTAGTAAAATCGTTTCGAAGTTTTACGAGGCTCTTAAAAATGAGTACAACAAAAGAAGCACAAAAGAGATATTCATAAGGGGCATTTCAAACCTTCTTACGACTCAAATCCAGATTGCAGAGGAGAGACTGAAGTTTCTTCTCAATATCCTTGAGGAGAAAGAGGCGCTCGAAAAGATACTTAACGATGTCCCCAAGGAAGAAAAACTGCAACTTGTGATTGGTGAGGAGAACAAACTCCCTGAGTTATGGGACTATAGCCTCATAACGGTGAAGTATTCAATTAAAGAACTCGAAGGGACATTAGGGCTTTTAGGTCCTATCAGGATGGACTACATAAAAGGGATTTTTGTCCTTGAGGAGATTGCAAATAAACTCGAGCAACTCTCAGAAAAGATTTTAGGATGAAATTTTCTATATTCACTCTTGGCTGCAAGACAAACCAGTACGAATCAGAACTAATGAGAGAATCCCTTATTAAAGAAGGGTTTTCTGAAGTTGATTTCAAGGATTTTGCAGATATTTACATTGTTAACTCGTGCGTTGTTACGGAGAAAGCGGAGCGTGAGACCCGTAAGGCATTAAACGAAGTTTTAAGGAAAAATCCTGATGCTAAGGTAATCCTTACTGGTTGTTATGTTAACCTGCATAACGAGGCGCATATTGGAAAAGTCTATTTTTATAGAGGTGCAAGAGGCAAGATTGGGGAGTTCATAAAAAATGGCGAGGAGATAAAGGGAAAAGAGGAAGAGCGAATTCAGAGTTTTCTTGAAAGGTCCCGTGCGTTCGTGAAGATAGAGGAAGGGTGCAATAACTTCTGCACTTATTGTATTGTGCCTTTTGTAAGAGGGCACGAGATAAAGAGTAAGAAAAAAGAATTAGTCCTGGATGAAGTTAAAAGGCTTGTTGATAACGGCTTTAAGGAGATAGTACTTACCGGAACAGAAATTGGAAAGTATGGAGAGGACCTTGGGATAACAATTGTTGACCTTATAAGAGACCTGAAGAAAGTCGATGGGTTAAAGAGGCTCAGGATCTCATCCATCCATCCAAAGCATGTAAGCGATGCTTTTATTGACGAGTTCAAGGAGCCTTACGCACTCCAACCTCACCTCCACGTATCGCTTCAGTCAGGGGATAATGAAATACTCAAAAGGATGAATAGAGGCTACACGAGAGAGGATTTCTTAAAGATTGTTATGAAGTTAAGGAATATTGACCCTGATTTTTCGATCTCAACAGATATAATTGTGGGATTCCCTTTTGAAACTGAGGATGCGTTTTTGCATTCACTTTCGATAATAAGGGAAGCAAACTTTTCGAAGGTACATGTCTTCAGATACTCAAAGAGGCCTTTTACCCCTGCCTATTACTTTAAAGAAAGCGTCCCTGAAATCACAAAAACAGTAAGAAGCGAGCGTGTGCGAGAGTTTGCAAACGCAATAGCAAAGGAGTTTAAGGAGCGCTTCATTGGGCGTGTAGTCCCTGTGCTTGTGGAGGAAGAGATAAACGGGAACCTCACTGGCTTCACCCCACATTATCTTAAGGTGGAGTTTAAAGGAAACGCCCCGATAAACTCAATTGCAATGGTTAAAGTCCTCTCGGTTTCACCTGAGGTTATGTATGGGGAATTAATCTCCCTTGCATAGGTCTTTAAGGTACTTTTTAAGTTCGGCACTTAAGTCTTCTCTCTTCAAGGAAAATGCAATGTTTGCTTTTATAAGCCCGAGTTTTTCTCCAACATCATAACGAGTGCCCTCAAATTCATAAGCAAAGACTCTTTCGTTTAAAAGGAGTTTTCTTATCGCATCAGTTAATTGTATTTCTCCATTTTTTCCTGGCTCTGTTTTTTCGAGTGCATCAAAAATCGTGTTGTTGAGGATGTATCTTCCGACTATTGCAAGGTTTGAAGGGGCTTCCATCGGGTCGGGCTTCTCTACAAGGTCTTTTACCTCATACACATGGTCTCCAATTTTCTTTCCCTCAATTATGCCATAGGACTTAACATTCTGCATTGGCACCTTCATAACCGCAATGACATTTCCGCCGTATTTTTTGTGTATGTTAATCATTTGCTTCAAAACAGGGATTTCTGCGTCTATTATATCATCTGCAAGGAGCACCCCAAAGTACTCGTCGTTAATGAAGCCTTTTGCCTGGTATACTGCATCGCCAAGCCCCCTTGCTAACTTCTGCCTCACATAGAAAATCGATGCAAGTTCGCTTGTTTCTCTTACTATCTTTAAAAGGTAGTGTTTTCCTTTTTGCTCAAGTTCGTTTTCAAGTTCAATTGCGTAGTCAAAATAGTCTTCGATTGCCCTTTTTCCTCTTCCCGTTACAAGGAGGATGTCTTTAACGCCAGAGTTTATTGCTTCCTCCACTACATACTGAACTGCTGGCTTATCTACAATTGGGAGCATCTCTTTTGGCTGAGACTTTGTAATGGGAAGAAGCCTTGTTCCAAAGCCACCTACAGGGATTACGACTTTCTTTAAATCTTTCATACTGCCTCCTTTCTTTCCAGGGTAATTATATCCAAATTTATATTTCTCCGATAAGGACCTCAGGTTTTGAAAAAATCCTTACGGGAAAGTGGCTTTCGCCAATGCCTCTATTCACATACATTGTTGTTGAATTACTTTTGAAAATTCCATACAGGAACCTTGAACCATACCTCGAAGGCGAGTATATCGCAAACTTCAAGAAAGGGAGTCTTACCTGTCCTCCGTGAAGGTGCCCTGTAAGAACAAGATCAATGCTTTGTGCAACTGCTTCGTAAAATATGTCTGGCGAGTGTGCTAAAAGGATTGTATAGAGGGTTTTATCGATATTTGACATAGCCTTTTTGATGTCTGCTTTTTTTGTGTAAGGGTCTGAAACCCCAATAATGTTTATCCTCGCATCCCCTTTTTCGAATATAATACTTTCGTTTTCAAGAACGGTTATTGAAAGTGATGTGAGGGCGTTTTTTAAATTCTCAACATCCTTTACCTTGTAGTCCCAATTTCCAAGAACGAAGTAAACGGGTTTTCCGAGATCTACGATCTCTTTTAAGTAATTCGATGCGACAAACTTTCTTCTGTAGTTTACTATGTCTCCCGTAATGAAAATTACATCAGGAGCTCCCTCTTTTAGGATTTCGAGGACTTTTTTCTCGCGGCTACTTCCTCTTGAAAAATGGAGGTCTGTAATGTGAGCAAACTTTATTCCAAGGTTACTTCCAAACGAGATATGCGTAGTCTCGACCTGAAAGCGCTCGATAAATATCCCATATATGAGGACAAGCGAAACGATAACAACTGATATAGTAACAAACATTATTATTTAATTTCTTTTCGCCTTATGAACTTTCCACCCTCGGCAGTTATAAGGAGAACATCAATTGGTCCTCCTACTGTTTTTGGTCTTGCCTGGAAGCGCATTGTGTCGATGGTTGTTTGTATTGCATAAACCGCAAAATCAATTGCATCTTGTATGGGCATTGCATCCCACAGGATTGGCGACTTTGGAATTTGGACACAATTTCCCTGAGGGTCTTTTATGAATACAGGGTTCAAGATCTCGTTAAGGATGTCTCCTTCTCCTCTCCAACTTGCACCGTATAGAACTTTCTTCATTTCAGGTGAATAATTAACCCTCACCTTTTCGTTTCTTTTTATGTTTATGTGGTAAACATAAGGAACGCTACTTTTCCCTTCCTTTACATAACCTGCGATATGGAAAGAAGTGTCTGCGTTTGGAAATGAAGGCCTGAAGAAGTTGAGAAGTTTGTTCGTTATTTCCTCAACCGTATCGTGGGGCTGGACTATCTCCTCTTCGAACTTCTGAATGTAGAAGTCCATTGGGATACCGCCTAAAAATGTTTCTCCAAAAGTGGATATACCAACGCCATTTTTCGAGAGAAGGAAAGTCTTGTAGACATAATCAGAACTCACTATAGGAATGGGAGTTGAATTTGGGATATCCTGCCTCTGAAGGGAGACAGTTTGCCTGCTATCAGATGCCATCACTATGCCCGATGGCACATAAACCGTAACTATTAAAGACATATTTTACCTCCTAATTTTTTGTAACATTTGGATCACCTGAAAGCATGTTCTGGAAGAGGTCGAGGATGTTTTCAATGGCGTTTTCGATGTCAGATAACCTTTCCTCTATTTCGAAGAGCCTTTTTTCGAGGGATTCAATGCGCTCTAATTCATCTTTTTTCACTTTCTCTCCTTAATGTGGTTTTGTAAGATAATCTATCTGCTTTTTTGTAAGTTTGTCTATCTTTATTCCGTTTGCTTCCAAAAATAACTTCGCAACCTTTGTGTCAATTTCTTCGGGGACATCGTAAACCCTGTTTTCGAGTTTGTGTGTAAGAAGATATTCCGCCGAAAGTGCCTGGAGTGCAAATGACAGGTCCATTATCTCGATCGGGTGACCATCTGCACAAGCGAGGTTCACAAGGCGCCCTTCACCAAGGACATAAATGCGCCTACCGTTTTTGAGGGTGTATTCGTCTATATTTTTCCTTACCTCACGCTTCGAAATCTTTTCTTTCTCAAGTTCATCCATTGCAACTTCAACATTAAAGTGGCCTGCGTTAGTGAGGATTGCCCCATCTTTTAGAAGTTCAAAGTGCCTCGAGTTGATAACATTCGTATTTCCGGTGCAAGTTACAAAAATGTCGCCAATTTTCGCTGCGTTTTTCATTTCCATAACTTCAAAACCATCCATATATGCTTCGATTGCTTTTACAGGATCTACCTCGGTTACCACGACCCGTGCGCCAAGTCCACGAGCGCGCATTGCAATGCCTTTTCCAACCCAGCCGTATCCAGCAACTACAACCGTCTTTCCTGCAATATTAATGTTTGTTGTCCTCATTATAGCATCCCAGGTTGATTGCCCAGTGCCGTATCTGTTATCGAAAAGATGCTTGCACTTCCCATTATTTACTGCAATTACGGGGAACTTCAGGAGTTTCGCGTTTTCGAGTGCCTTGTCTCGTATAACACCAGTTGTAGTCTCCTCGCAAGCTCCCATTACACCCTTCAAAAGGTCTTTTCTTTCATAGTGGAGAAGATGGACGAGGTCTCCACCGTCGTCAATAACTATGTGAGGTTTCACTTCAAGGGTCTTTTTGATGTTTTCGAGATGCTCTTCCTCAGTTTCACCTCTTCTTGCAAAGACTGGGATACCGAAGTTCCTCAATGCCTCTGCAACATCGTCCTGTGTCGTAAGTGGATTTGAGCCAGACACATAAATGTTTGCACCACCCATCTTAAGCACTTTTGCAAGGTTTGCTGTTTTCGCTTCAAGATGAATTGACAGTGCAATGTTTACGCCCTTAAAAGGCAATCTCTTTTCAAAATCCTCTTTTATCTTTTGAAGAATTTTCATGTGGGTGAAAGCCCACTCTAACTTTCTTTCTCCTTCGTGCATTTGTCACCCCTAAACAATTCTATTCTGCAGCGTTGCTGCTTTAACCGTGTTTCTAAAGAGCATTAGTGTTGTTAACACACCAATACCTCCTGGAACGGGCGTTATGTAACTTGCTTCATCTTTTACGCTATCAAAATCAACATCACCTACAAGTTTTCCATCAATTTTGTTTATGCCTGCATCGATTACTACGGCACCGGGTTTAACGAAATCTCTTCCAATAAGTTTTGGCTTTCCAACAGATACAACGAGGATATCTGCCATCTTCGTTAGGTCTTGAAGGTTTCTTGTCCTTGAGTGTGCTATGGTAATAGTTGCATTTTCCTGCAAAAGAAGTACTGCTGTTGGCTTTCCAACAATGTTACTTCTTCCCACGATTACTGCAAATTTTCCCTCGATTGTAACAACCGATTTAATCGCAGTTATTATTGCCTGGGCTGTTGCAGGAGGAAAAGGAGTTGTTCCTTCGAACAGTTTTCCAAAATTAATAGGGTGGAAGCCATCTACATCCTTTTCAGGAGCAATTGCTTCTACAACCTTTGCTTTGTTTATGTGAGCGGGAAGTGGAAGTTCAACTAAAATCCCATGGATATCTTTTCTTGCATTAAGGTTTCTTATATTGTACAGTAGATCTTCCTCAGAAATCTCGACTGAAAGTTTGTGGTGCTCTACATAAATGCCAAGTGCTTCTCCCTCTTTTCTTATGTTTTTTGCGTAACTTTCAGAAGCCTTCTCTTCCCCGACCTGAATTACAGCAAGCGCCGGGCTTACGAGCCTTTTCTTCAACTCTTCAACATTTGTCCTTATTTCGTTTTGCAGCCTTAAAGCAATCTCTTTTCCGTCCAATATCATCTTTTCAACCTCCTTTGTTTTAATAATACAAATTTGATTATTTTTTTCAAGTATTCAATATAATATATTTGTGTACTAATCCTATAATTGGGTGACTCTTCTTATTAAGGTATAATACCTTAAAATAAATTTAGGAAGGAGGAATCACCCATGAGCTATTATACCACAGATAGCCTGATTAAGAGGGCTTTAAATGATAGAGATGTATTACTCCTTTTGGTCCATTGAGAATTGCCTATGAGTTAAATAGAAGCGGTATTGCTATTTCACCTCATGGGGTATACAATATTTGAGGATGAGAAACTTAAACAAACTATGAGAAAGACTTTAGCGAATAACCTCTCTTTCTTGAAAGAGTTATACAAATTCTTTGATTGTAGGATTCAATCAATTCTTACGGATAACGTATTAGAGTTTACTAACATAAGAGGAGCTTAAGGTTCTCATATCCTTGATGAGTTCTGTCTAAGGAATAGCGAGAAGCATAAACTCACAAGGAAAAGAAGGGAAACGAATGAATGGTTAAGTAGATATGTATTAAGAGAACTGTGGGAGAAGAGTTCTATAGCACACTTTTATGAGAGTTTGGAGGATATGGAAGAAGGTCTAATAACATATG
>Ga0081479_112325_pt1 | contig 31868 bp, 38 predicted proteins | sample MamHotmetagenome_FD_70984 | JGI IMG/M metagenome (GOLD analysis project Ga0081479, IMG submission 70984) | Hot spring cone microbial streamer communities from Mammoth Hot Spring (Liberty Cap Streamers), Yellowstone National Park, USA - T=72 v2... | ecosystem: Environmental > Aquatic > Thermal...
TAATAGGTTTTTAACAATGAATAATTATTAGCTTAGTGTATAATTAATTAAAGAAAAGCAATAAAACGTATGCAAAAAAATAAACTATTCTATGATTTTCTATTATTGGACAAAGTAAATTTAAAGAATAAAAAATGGGAAAAGCCTATATCTGCTTTTAAAGGATCTTCTTATGAAATTTTACAATTGTTTAATAAAAAGTTTTCAATCCAGACACAAAATTATTGACAAGTCTGATTTATTATCTCTTCTGAGTTTAAAAAACTGTCCTAATTCCAATCTTAGATTGTCTACTTTCTCTTTTAGATTTGGATTGTTTTGTAAAAATTCTTCCGTTAGATACTAATATTTTTTTAACTGAGCTATCCATTTATTAATTTGTATTGAATACTGTGGAAATTTTTTCAAAATGTACGCTCTTATAGAGCTAAGTGCCCAAAGTAGATGACTTGGATTTGCTTCAAATTTTAATGGTAGTACAATCTTTGGAATGCCGCAAAAAATCGCATATCTGATTACATGAGGAAGGTCTATACCTCTTGCCAATGGGTTTCTGTAAGAAGAACCAATCAAAACATCTATCTTTCCATTTTCGTATTTATTTAAGATTTCGTCATCAATCTCTTCATAGGTAGCAGCTTTAACTCCTTTTTTTGTTAGATATTCTTTAGCTTCTTCAGCATATTCTTTCTTTTTGTCAGAAGGTATAAATGCAAGTCCGCCTTTTCCAAGTTTTTTTATATGCTCTGATAGTTTGTGATTTTCTATATCATTGTAAGAATCTACGATGTTTCTCAAATAAAATGTCGGAGTTCCTACTTCAAAGTCAAGAAGTGTTCTAAAAAGCTCTATTCTGTTTGATTTTGGGTTTGAAGTTGCAGATGAAACTATTAGCACACCTTTTCTTTTTGCTTCTATCTTTCTAAACTCTTCTGTAAGTTGGTTCATTTTGTTCTAACCTTCATCTATCTTATTCTGCTTTGCTTTTAGTTTGATAACTTCTAACGCAAGGTTTATATCCTCCTTATCAAAGCCAAGTAAATAAAGTGCTTTGTCTATGTTTTTTGCGGTTTTTTTTAAGAAAGAATCTACATCATCAACAAACACAAGAGAAAAATCTTTTGGAATCTTGTCATATTTTTTGTATAAAAACATAGAGGTTGTTATCAGTACAGAAAAATCTCCATCTTTAAGTCTTTCTAATTTGCCTTCTTTTTCTTTTTTGCTTTCTTCACCAAAAAATAGAATTTGGTCCTCTTTTAGCTTAAATATCTGTGTAAGTTTTTTTCACAGTTTGATTGACCAACAGCTTTGCTGGAAGAATTATGTAAGATTTTTTATTTTTTTGTGCTAAATACGATGCAACCAATAGACCAAAAGAAGTTTTACCTATGCCGGTAGATGCTAAAAGTGTAAAAGAGCGATTTAAAAAAAATCTTTTAGCCCAAGTTATCTGTAAGCTCCATGGATGAGATCCTATATGCTTTCTAAAAAAGTTTTGCCAATTGCTAACTTCATTATCAATATCACATAATATTTTGAACTTTCTTTAAAACATCACAAACTTCTTCTTTTGGCTCTTTTGGTAAACATTTATAACAAGGTAAGCCTTTGTATAATCTTTCTGATGTAATATCTCCGCCACAGTTAGGACAGAGGTTTTTAAAAACGCTTGCTATCATCATATTCCACCTCTTTTTATCTGATTAGAATTTTTGTTTTGAGTAATAAATTATATATAAATTGTAAGTTTTAAGAGAATGTGAGAGTATTCCAAAATTCTTGTAAAGCTTACTTTTTCGCGTCATCTTGAGAACTTTGGTCTGAAAGATCTCATCTTTTAAAAATGAGGAAATATAAGATTCTTTGCACGGCTGCAGAATGACAAAATAGGAGCATGAAGGCGAAGATTTGTCGTCATCTTCAAAATGATAGATTGAAAGGTTTATTAATTTTTAAACTTAGTTAAAATTTGGAACTTTTCTTTCTTGCTATTTATAACTATGATAAAATTTTAACATATCTAGTAAGGAGTATTTGATGACATTAAAAGAATTTATTATTCCGGCTATTGATATAAAAGATGGAAAAGTTGTAAGGCTATATAAAGGTGAGTTTGATAAAGTAAAGGTTTATAATGAAAATCCGGTCGATATGGCAAAATATTTTGAAGATGCAGAAGCTGAGCATATTCACGTTGTAGATTTAGACGGTGCATTAGAAGGAATGCCAAAAAACATAAAAATCTTAGAGAGTATTGTTAGGTCTGTTAATATTCCAATAGAGTTTGGCGGGGGACTTAGAAGTTTTGAAGCTGTTAAAGCTGTTTTAGATTTAGGCGTTGAAAGAGTTGTAATTGGTAGCTTGGCTTATCAAAATCCGGAGGAGTTTTATAAAATAGTTGAAAGCTTTCCAAATAAAGTAATTGTTGGAATAGATGCAAAAGATGGAAAGGTTGCCATTAAAGGCTGGACAGAAAAAACAGAAGTTTCACCATTAGAATTTGCTAAAAGATATGATGATTTAGATATATTTGGATTTTTATTTACAGATGTAAGCAGGGATGGAGTAATGATAGGAGCAAACGTAGAAGCAACAGTCGAACTTGCAAAAAATCTAAAACATCCGGTCATTGCATCAGGTGGTGTTGGCAGTTTAGAAGATGTGATAAAGCTTTATGAAAAAAGAGAGTTTGGAATTTTTGGCGTAGTCGTTGGTAAAGCTATATATGAAGGAAAAATAAATCTCAAGGAGATTTAAGATGCAAATAATATACACAGAAAATGCACCAACACCAATAGGTCCATATTCTCAGGCTGTTAAGTATGAAAACTTAATATTTTTATCAGGACAAATTGCAATAGACCCAAAAACAAGTGAACTTGTAGGCAAAGATGCCGCAGAACAAACAAAAGTCATTATGGAAAATATAAAAGCAATTCTTGAAGAAGCCGGATTAAACTTTAATCATGTAATAAAAACAACGATCTATTTAAAAGATTTAAACGATTTTGCAAAAGTTAACGAGGTATATGGTCAATACTTTACTGAGCATAAACCAGCAAGGTCAACGGTAGAAGTCAGCAGGCTTCCAAAAGATGCATTAGTAGAGATAGAAATGATTGCCGGATTGTGATAAAAATGATAACAAGCATTTTTAAAAACCTCTGTCCTAAATGTGGCGGAGATATTACGTCAGAAAGATTATACAAAGGCTTACCTTGTGATAAATGTTTACCACAAGAGCCAAAAGATGATGTTTGTGATGTTTTAAAAAAAGAGAAATTCAAAATATTATGTGATATTGATGATGAAGTTAGTAATTGGCAAAACTTTAAAAAAGCCTTTAATCATCTACAAAAGAGAGTCAGATGGTTTAGCGATGATATTGAATTTTTAGATTTTAAGTCAATTGATTTAGCCAAAATTCTTAAAGAGATAGGCTCAGACAGAGAAAAGGTAAGAAAGATACTAAAAGGTGAGATTAAGTTTGAGAAAGTAGAAAGCATCTTAAAGCCTGTTTTAATAGTAGTAGAATCTCCAAACAAAGCAAGAACCATAGCAAACTTCTTTGGAAAAGCTGTAAGAAGAAGGATAAATGACCATGAAATCTTAGAGACATCAATAGATGATAGATACTTAATGATTACTGCATCCTTAGGTCATATTCTCGACCTTAATAAAGAGCTTGGATATCATGGAGTTTTTGTGAAAGACCATATTGTGCCAGTTTATGAAACGATTGAAGGAAAGGAAGAAATCATAGAAAGCATTAGGTCTGTAAGCTTTGAAAGTTTAGAAGTATATGTTGCAACAGACCCGGATACAGAAGGTGAAAAGATAGGATGGGATGTTGAGCTGCTTTTAAAACCTTATGTTAAAAATATTCAAAGAATGGAATTTCATGAAGTAACAAAAAAAGCAATCATTAATGCAATTAAAAATCCAAGAGATTTTGATGAAAATTTAGTAAAAGCACAGATAGTTAGAAGAGTGGCAGACAGGTGGGTTGGATTTGAATACTCTAAGCTACTGCAAAAAGCTTTTGGTAAAAATTGGCTTTCGGCAGGTAGAGTTCAAACACCAGTACTTGAATGGATTATAGAAAGAGAAAAGGAAAGAAAGCAAAAAATTTACAGAATAACAATCACACTTCAGCAAGACAGTAGAAAAATTGAATTGGACATAGACTATCAAAACAAGCAAGATACAGAAAATATCTTTAATAATTTAAACAACATTGAAATTATTGTAAAGGAAGTCAAAGAAGAAGATAAAAATCCTCTTCCACCATACAGAACAGATACAATGCTAAAAGATGCAAGCGATAGATACAGATTTTCACTCCCAAAAACAATGGAATTAGCACAAGACCTATTTGAGCTTGGATATATTACATACCATAGAACAGATTCAACAAGAGTTTCTGATGTTGGTATAGCTTTAGCAAGAGAGTATATAGAAGAAGCATTTGGAAAAGATTATTTCCAGGCGAGAGTTTGGGGAGAAGGTGGAGCTCATGAATGTATAAGACCAACAAGAGCAATGGAAACAGAAGAGCTAAAATCTATGATTTTAAGCGGTCAGTACGAAGGCTTAACCTTTGACCATATAAAGCTTTACGACCTTATCTTTAAACGTTTCATAGCTTCTCAAATGAGAGCTGTTAAATTTAAAGCAAAAGATGTAATCATAAAAGGCTTTGGATTTGAATTAGAAAAAGTTTTACATACAGATATTATTCAAGATGGATGGAATAAAATATTACCGGCTGAACTTCATCCAGATTTAGGGGAATGATTGATACAAACAATAACAAACAGTTTAAAACCATGCCAAAAGCATTTCCATTAACTCATGGGGAGCTTGTGTTTAGAATGAAAAAAAGAGGTATCGGAAGGCCTTCCACTTATGCAACAATCATCGCTAAACTTCTTGAAAGAAAATATGTCATAGAAAAGAAAGGCTTACTGTTTCCAACTTCTATGGGTATAAAAGTTTATCAGTATTTAAACAGCTTAAAGCATGTAAGAGAGTTTTTGTCAGAAGAATTTACAATAAAATTAGAAGAGCTTACGGATAAGGTAGAAATTGGCGAAAAAGATCACGAAGCTATACTTTTTGAATTGTTTGAAAAAATTAAAATAAGACGTGATAACTGATATGTTGGAAATGTTTATTTTGGAATTCTTTACTCAACTGTAGAACGACGATAATGTTTTCTTGTTTGTCATCCGGCAGCGAAGTGAAGGGTCTTATACAAATAGTGTAAAATAGAGATTAGAGTTTTGTATGCCTTGGGATAAGAAATTAGTAATTTTTATATAATTTTAAAAAATTTTAAAATAGGAGATCCTTCGGACTTACATCCTCAGGATGACAAGGAACAATCTAATTTCGTCATTCTGAGCGTAAGCGAAGAATCTCATACTTTTTTTGAATTTCTCATCGAAATACATTTTGTAAGTCAAAAATATAACTTTAATGGAGGCTAAAGTTGGCTGAGGAAAAAAGCAAATTAACGGGCTTAGAAAAAGCAGCCATATTATTATCTATATTACCAGAAGAAAAGAATGTAAAAATTTTTAAACATCTTAAACAAACTGAACTTGAGAAGATTATCAAAGCATTACTCACATTAGAAGAGCCGACAAAAGAAAATATTAAATCAGTTATTCAAGAAGCATATAAAAATTTATCAGAGGCAGCACCTTTAAAACTTCTTCCGGATAATATAAAAAAGATATTGGAAAAAGCGTTGCCTCCAGAAAAAGTTAAAGAACTGTTTGAAGGCTTAGTAATGGCTGAAGAAGGGAAAGCAGTTTTCCAAGAAATTGAAAAACTTCCTGCAAAGGTAGTAGCAAATATAATTAAAAATGAGCATCCTCAAGTTATTGCTTTAATATTAACACAGCTAAAACCACAAAAGGCAGCAGAAATAATCCAATATTTACCAAGAAGACAGGGTATTTCTAACATTCAAGAAGAAGTTATAAAAAGAATTGCATCCTTAGAAAAAGTTTCATCTAATATGATTAAAACCGTTGCTGATTCTTTAGAAGAGGAGCTCTATACAATAGGAGCTGGAAAAGAAGAAATGTTAAGTGGAATTGATGTTTCAGCCGAAATAGTAAACAACTTACCAAAAGATTTAGCTCAAGAAATACTTGATGAAATAAGAAAAGAAGCACCTTCTCTTGCAGACAGTATAGAAGAGCGTATGTTTAAATTTGAAGATATTATTAAACTTGATAATAGAGCTATTATGGAAATTCTCAAAGCTGTTAATAAAAATGACCTACTTATTGCTCTTAAAGGTGCCCCACAAGAAATTATTGATAGATTTACTGCTAACATGTCAAAAAGAGCTGCACAGATGTTTTTGGAAGATATGGAAGTGCTTGGTCCTGTTAAAAAATCTGATGTTGAAAATGCAAGGAAAAAGATCGTACAAGCTATTAAAAATCTCATACAATCTGGCGTTATTGAATATGGAGCAGGTGGTGAAGAAATGTTATAATTAGGATAAGTCAAAAAAGGTGGTGATAGGGATGTTTGACTTTTTATCTCAAGATGAGATAGATGCATTAATAGGAGGAGGTAAATCTTCTGTAGCTGCAGAAGAAAAAATAAAAGAAAAGCCATTTGATTTTAATAGACTTGAGAAGATTCAAAAAGGCGGATTTCAAGGGTTAGAAGTTTTATTTGAAAAGTGGGTGAAAGTCTTTAGAGAAGAAATTAGGACCGAATTTCCTGTGGTAAACATGGTCTCTAAAGGTAAAATAGTAACAATGAGATTTGGAGACTTTATTGGAAAAATTCCGCTGCCAGCATCGTATACAATTTTTAATATGAAACCTTTGAAAGACCCATCACTTTTGATTATAGACTCTCGTGTTGTTTTTAACTTAGTAAGTGCTTTGTTTGGCGGAGGAGCAAGGCCTTTTAAAATTGAGGGAAGAGAATTTACAAAGCTTGAAATCAGAATAATTGAAAAATTAGTAGACATTGTTTTAGTAAGTTTTGAAAAGATATGGAGAGATATATATCCAATTGAAATTGAAAGAAAAAGTATAGAGTTTAATCCATTTTTAGTAAGAATAGTATCTCATGCGGAAAAAGTTATTGTAGCAGAAATTATGATAGATATTGAGGGTTTAGAAGTTCCTTTAACATTTGCATTCCCACAAATGCTGTTTTTACCCATCAAAGATATTCTTTTTACTGATACATTTGGCTCTGAAGTATCACCTGAATGGAGAAAAGAGCTTATTAAAAAGTTATTAAAAGTAAACCTTAAACTAACACAAGAATTAGATAAATTTAGTGTCTTAGTAAAAGAATTTTTAAACTATGAAGTTGGAACAGAAATAATACTAAACAAAAAACAATCTGAAGAATTGGACTTAAAAGTTGAAGATAAGGTTAAATTTAAAGCAAGCTTAGGTAAATTAGACAAAAAATTTGCTGCAATGATAACAAAAATAATTAAGGAGAACGGTGATGGAGGAAATGGATAAACAAGAAAATAAGTCTAAAGACAATCAAGAAGATTTAGCGGCTGCTTGGTCTGGAATGTTAAACCAAGACGAGAAAAAAGAAGAATCTCAAGAAGACTTGTTGACTCAATGGTCTGAAATGTTGAATAAAGATAAAAGTGAATCTGTTGACGCAAATATTCATCAAACGCCGTTAAAAGAATCAGAAAAAAAAGAAAGCTTTACAAAAGAAGAAATTAGTCCAGAAATTTTAAATAAACTTGATATTCTTTTAGATATTCCTATTACAATTACAGTAGAAGTAGGCTCAAAATCTATGCCTATAGAAGAGATTTTAAAACTTGCTCCAAGTTCTGTGATAGATTTAGACAGATATTTAAATGAACCTATTGATTTAAAAGTAAACGGTGTTCTTGTTGCAAAAGGAGAGCTTTATCAGATAGATGATAATTTTGCAATAAAGATAACTGAAATTTTGACGAAAGAAGAAAGGGCAAGACTTATTTCAAGTCAAATAAGAGGTTAAAAAATGGCAATAAATTTTCAACCAATTTATATTCTTGCTTCAGGTGGAGAAAGAGCTACAGAGCAGCTTGATACAACTACAAATAATATAGCTAACAGCAATACGCCTGGCTTTAAAAAACTTCTCATTAGAGAAATGAGTCAAAAAATACCAGAAAATAAAGGAAAAGTTGGAGATCTACTTGTTTTCCCACGTTTTATGGATAGCACGGTTTTAAACTTTCAAGGACCCTTAATTAAGACAGAAAATAATTTAGACTTAGCGATTGTAGGAGATGGATTTTTTACAGTTGAAAGCGCTGTAGGAAGATGCTACACAAGAAACGGTCACTTTTCAATAGATCAGGAAGGTTATTTGGTAGATGTAAACGGTGCTTATGTTTTAGATGAGAATTTAAGAAGAATTCAAATCCAGGATAGTAAATTTCAAATAACGCCAAAGGGTGAGATTTATCAAAATGGACAGATTACAGGAAAAATAAGAATAGTTAATTTACAAAATTTACAAGCTGTAGGAAACTCATACTATAATGGACAAGAACAACAAACAACCAACTTTGAGATAAAGCAAGGATACCTTGAAGGAGCAAACCTAAACATTGTTAAAGAAATGGTTGAAATGATTAACAATCATAGAAGGTTTGATATATACATGAATCTTGCGAAATCTCTTGATATGTTAGAAGGTAAAGTTAACGAGATTGGAAAAGCATAAAAGTTAAGGAGGTATTAAAATGTTAAGAGCATTATGGACATCAGCGTCTGGGATGGAAGCACAACAGACAAATTTAGATGTGATTTCTCACAACATAGCTAACGTGAATACAGTTGGATTTAAAAGAAGTAGAGCTAATTTCGAAGATTTAATCTATCAAGATGTGAGAGACCCTGGTGTTTTAAGCTCAACTCAGAATAGAGTCCCGGCAGGGATTCAGATAGGTTTAGGTGTGAAAGTGTCTGATGTTGCAAAAATGTTTTCTCAGGGAAGTTTGATGAAAACAGATAATCCTTTAGATGTTGCAATACAAGGCGAAGGATTTTTCAAAATAGAAATGCCTGACGGAAGCGAAGCTTTTACAAGGGCTGGAAATTTCCAAATAGATAACGAAGGATATATAGTAAATCCGGAGGGATATAGATTAAGTCCAAACATACAAATTTCAGCCCCAGAAACAGTTCTAAATATTTCTATAAGTCCAAATGGAAAAGTTATTGTAGTTAGAAATAGTGGCGGACAACAGACAACAGAAGAAGTTGGAAATATAAAGCTTTACAAATTCATAAACCCGGCAGGACTTAAAGCAATAGGAGGAAATTTATTTAAGTATACAGAAGCTTCCGGACAACCTATAGAAGGAGACCCAAATACTGATGCTTTTGGAAAGCTTACACAAGGATTTTTAGAAATGTCTAACGTAAACATAGTAGAAGAGATGGTAAATCTAATAGTAGCACAAAGAGCTTACGAAGTTAACTCGAAAGGTATTATTACAGCAGACGAAATGCTTAGGACTGTAAGTACATTGAAAAGTTAATAATTTTTAGATTAATACTTTGGGTGAGAAATTAGTGGTTTTCATAGAATTTAAAAAGGAGATCCTTCGGACTTACATCCTCAGGATGACAGGGAAAGGTTGATTGGTAATTTTAAATGAAAGACAGGCTTTATTCGTCATCCTGAGCGTTAGCGAAGAATCTCCTATTTTTATTGAATTTATTACCTAACTTATATTTAGATTAATATTTTGGATGTGAAATTGATAATTTTTATAAGATTAAGTTAAGGATAAAAAATTGAGTGCAAAACTTTGGAACATAGTTTTATTGCTTGTTTTACTTACAATTTTTTATGTAAAAGCTGGTGAGAGGCTAGAAAAAGCTAAAAATATGGCTTTAGAGTATGCAAAGGAAAATTATAAAGATGTTGAGATAATAGATGTAGTTAAAATACCACAGAGTTATGAAGAAAAGTTAAGTAAAGATTTTAATAAAGTTGAGTGTAAAAGCAAAGGAAAAAGCAGTATTTATCTATATTTAGATTGTACTTATTTGAAAGATGAAGAAATAGTCGCAACGATCCCTATTACGTTTAGAATATCAGCTACTACAAAATGGACTGTTGTAAAAAATCAAAAAGTCGGCATAGTTTATTTAAATAAAAACATAAAAATACAAATGCTTGGCGTAGCTCTTGAAAACGGTAAAGAAGGGGATTACATTAAAGTTAAAAATATATCTACAAGTAAAGAATTGGTAGGAAAAGTTATCTCTAATGACACTGTTTTGATAGAAGCAAGTAGGGAGTAAAAATATGAAAAGGTTAATACTGTTATTCGGAATAATAGGCTTTATCACAGCAGGATGCGCTAAAAAAACAGAGTATGGAAAGCCATTTAACCCAAATCCACCTGAGATAGAGCAAGAAAAGGTCGTAAGAACACCTGGCTCTTTATACACAGGCAGCTATAACAATTTATTTTCCGATTCTAAAGCTTTCACAGTTGGAGATATTATAACAATAAGAGTCGTTGAAAACATAGCCGGACAAACTGCTTCTAATACAAATACACAAGAGCAACAAAAGATGGATTTAAACGTTCCATCGCCAAAGCTAATGGGTAAAAATTTAATAAATAAAACTCCAATAGCCGGCATAACAGAGCAAAACTCAGATACCTATAAAGGATCTGCATCTACAAACAGAAAATCAACTCTAATAGCAGCAATTTCTGCAAGAGTTGCAAAGGTTTATCCAAACGGAAATTTATTTATAGTTGGAAAAAAGGTTGTTAAAGTTAACGATGACTATCAAACACTTGTAATTTCTGGTATTGTAAAGCCTACCGATATAATGCAAGATAACTCTGTAGATTCTTCAAGAATTTCAGATATGTATGTAGAGTACAACGGAGAAGGTTATATGGCAGATAGCTCAAGACCGGGTTGGTTAGCACAATTCTTAAAAAGAATCTGGCCGTTTTAAGCTAATACCTATAAGTAGCAGTCACATTAAAAATAATATAAAATAACTTTTATACCTTGGGGTGAGAAATTAGCGGTTTTTGTAAAATTTAAAAATGAGATCCTTCGTACTTACATCCTCAGGATGACAAGGAACAATCTAATTTCGTCATTCTGAGCGAAGCGAGGAATCTTATATTTTTATTGAATTTTTTTACCTTACATATGTTTTCAAAATAGATGATTATTAGGAGAATTAAAGGGATGTGGAAAAAAGTTTTAATTGCTATAACTCTTATAACAAGCCTTTCTTTTGCTGCTGAAGTAAAAATCCGAGACGAAGTATACGTTGAAGGCTTTAGACCAAACTATATTACTGGTTATGGTATAGTTGTTGGTTTAAATGGAACTGGTGATGGGACTACAAGCAGATACACATTAATCAGTATAGCCAATATGTTAAGAAAGCTTGGAATTTACATAGACCCTGCTCAAGTAAGAACAAAAAACGCTGCTGCTGTTATGGTTACTGCAAATTTACCACCATTTGCTAAGCCCGGGATGGCAATAGATGTTCAAGTAGCATCGATTGGTGATGCAAAAGATATTGTCAATGGTTTGTTAATAAGAACGCCTCTTTATGGACCAGATGGCAAGATTTACGCCTTTGCACAAGGACCTGTATCAACCGGCGGTGGCTTTTTAGAATCAAATAGAGGCGGAAAGGTTCAAAAAGGATTTCCAACCGCAGGAATTATCCCAAATGGTGCAATCGTTGAAGAAGAGTTGCCATTTGACTTTAACTCTATGACAGAAGTAACATTAAGTCTTAAAAATCCAAGCTTTCCTAAGGCTCAAGAAATTGTCAAAGTAATAGATCAAAAATATCCAGGATTAGCAGTTGTTCAAGACCCTACTTCAATAAAAGTTAGACTGCCGCAAACAAAAAATAAAACAGAATTTTTAGCAGAGATTTTAGACCTAAAAATAAAAACCGATAAAGATAATATACCAACCATAGTATTTTATGAAAAAACAGGAACTGTAATCATGAGTGGAGATGTAGCCATAGATACTCCTGTTTACGTATCGCATGGAAGTATTTATGTTACAGTAGAAAAAACACCTGTAATCTCACAACCACCACCTTTATCCGGTGGTCAAACAGTAGCGACCGAAGGAGTAACTACTAAAGTTCAAGAAGAAAAAGGTAGGATTATATCCATAGAATCAGCAAAGCTTTCTGATTTAGTAAAAGCATTGAACGATTTAGGAGTTTCTCCATATGATTTAATAGCAATACTGCAAGCCATAAAAGCTGCGGGTAAATTACACGCAGAAATAAAAGTAATGTAAGGGGGAGAGTGAAATGTTTAAAGACCTTCCACCGTTAGAAGATTTAATAAAAGAGCTAAAAGATATAAAAGATGTAGGTATAAAATCTCAAAAACATAATAATAATGGTTTTGATAAATCTTTACAGACATATTTAAACCAACCAAAACAAGATGTAATAAAGCCTATAAAATCTTACTTTGACTTAAAATCTATACAAGAGTCAAAAACACCTGAGAAAGTTGCAAATACATTTCAAACAATCTTCTTTGAAATGATGCTTAAAGAGATGAAAAATCACCTTTTTGAATTTTCATCTTCAGATTTTGGAAATAAGATGTATATGGATATGTTTTTTATGCAGCTTGCTCAGGTAATGGCGGATTCTAACCAAATTGGACTTAAGGATTATATACTTAATGCTATTAATAATTACACTAAAAACTCAATACTAGAAGGTTAAAATTGGATAGAGTTTTACCTATTTTTGATAAAATAAATCAGCATTCAGATGCGATAATTATCGTTTTTATACTTATAATTCTTGGTTCTTTAGTTTTACCAGTTCCACCGTTTTTGCTTGATATACTTCTTACAATGAGCATCAGTTTTTCCATGCTAATTTTAATGGCTACAGTTTATGTTGATAGCCCTTTAAAAATATCTTCTTTTCCTTCTTTACTTTTGCTTGCAACACTATTTAGATTATCTTTAAACGTTGCATCAACAAGAAGAATTTTACTGCATGGACACGAAGGACCAGATGTAGCAGGGCACGTTATACAGTCTTTCGGACAGTTTGTTGTTGGTGGTAGTTATGTGGTTGGTATTGTAGTGTTTTTAGTGCTTGTAATCATTAACTTTATCGTTATCACAAAAGGTACAGAAAGAATTTCAGAAGTGGCTGCAAGATTTACACTTGATGCTATGCCTGGTAAACAGATGAGTATAGATGCAGACTTAAATAGCGGTCTTATAGATGAGAAAGAAGCTCAAAGAAGACGTCAAGAAATTCAAAGAGAAGCAGATTTTTATGGGGCGATGGATGGTGCAACTAAGTTTATTCGTGGCGATGCTATAGCTGCAATAATCATTACGTTTATAAATATGATTGGTGGAATCATAATTGGAATGGTTCAAAAAGGAATGGATTTCCAATCGGCATTACAAAACTTTACAATTTTAACAATAGGTGATGGATTGGTGTCCCAAATACCGGCTCTTATCACGTCAACAGCTGCAGGTTTAATGGTTACCCGTGCTGCTTCAGAAACAAACCTTGGTAAAGAAATCTTTACACAGCTAACAAGCATTCCTAAAGCCTTATGGATGGCGTCAGGCGCTGTATTTACTATGGGAATCGTTCCGGGTATGCCAACTTTACCATTTTTAATACTTTCGGCAATTCTTGGATTTTCAGGATACATAATGTATCTAACACTTAAAGAGAGAGAAAAAACAGAAAAAGAAGAAAAAGCGAAAGAAGTTATTAAACAGTTAGAAGAAGAGCAACCGGAAAGCTATATATCTCCACCAGAAGTTTTAACTTTTGAGATAGGGTACAGATTAATCAAATTAGTTGATGAAACACAAGGCGGCGAGCTTATTAAAAGAATAAAAAATTTAAGAAAACAATTAAGCAAAGAGCTTGGGCTAATAGTTCCACCTGTACATATAAAAGATAATTTAGAATTAAAGCCAAATGAGTATAGAATTTTAATTAAAGGTGTAGAAGTAGCAAGGTACGAAGTAGACCCGGATAAATATCTTGCATTAGATACAGGTTCTATCAGAGAAAAAGTAGAAGGTGTTCCGACAAAAGACCCAGCCTTTGGATTAAATGCTTTATGGATAGATGAAGCCAATAAAGACAGGGCAAAACTAAATGGATACACAGTAGTAGATGTACCTACCGTAATAGTTACTCATTTATCAGAAATAATTAAAAGATACTCTTACGAAATACTTACAAGAATGCAGGTTAAAGAAATAATTGATAATATTGCAAAAAGCTATCCTATAATAAAGGATATTATTCCATCACAAGTTCCTTTAAATATAATTCATAAAGTTCTTCAAAATCTTTTAAAAGAAGGAATTCCTATTACAGATATTATTACTATTGTAGAGGCTTTAGCAGATAATATAAACAAAACACAAGACCCAGATATCTCAACTGAATACGTTCGCGCAGCATTAAGTAGAATGATTACTTCAATGTTTGCCAAAAACGGACAACTTACAGCATTAATACTTGGAAATAAAACTCAAGAATATTTAATAAATTTACTTAAAGAGAATGATTGGCAGATGCCACCATTAAATCCTGTTTTTGTTCAAAAGTTAATAACAGAAATATCCAAACATTTAGAAAACTTTATTATTCAGGGCGCAACCCCTATATTATTAACATCTCCAAACATAAGGAGATATATCAAGCAAATTATTGAAAACTATATACCTAACTTACAAGTTTTGTCTTATTCAGAGATTGATAGTAAAATAAAATTAAATATTATTGGAGTTGTGGAAGTAAATGGAACCTAAAATAAAAATCTTTGAAGGCTATGATTTAAACAAATTGATGCACCAAATAAAAGAAAATTTAGGCGAGGAGTTTAAAATTCTATATCAAAATGAGATAAAAGAAAAAACAAAAATTCCATTTTTCAAGAAAACAAAATATATACTAATAGTTGAACCAATAGAAAATAAAATTTCTTTTGAGGATATTTTATCTGAAAACCTAAAAGAGGAAAACGAAAAAGAAGAAGTACAAGTTTACAACCCATTTAAAGCAGAAAATAGACAGGGAACCGTTGAAAAAGTTGAACCTATTATAAAAACTGCGCCTCATAATGCTTTAAATCAAAAACTAAATATAAAAGAAGAATATTACGATAATAATATAGCATACAAAGAAATCACAGAAGAATTTACAGGAAAAGCTTTAGACTTGATTAATTTACTGATTCAAAAAGATGTTGAGTTAGATGTTGCTAAAGAAATTGTAAGAAATGCTTGTGGATTAGAAATGGATTCAAATAAGTTAGATTTAAAACACTTTACATATAGAGAATCTCTTATAGAAAGTATTGATAAAAGCTTTATTTTTAAAGGAGATATTTTTAAAGATTCTGACAGAAGGAGAGTTATAGCTTTTTTGGGACCAACTGGCGTTGGAAAGACAACAAATCTATTTAAAGTAGCTTCAAAGCTTATTTTAGAAGAGAACAAAAAGGTTGCTGTTATATCGATAGATACATTTAAAGCAGGAGCAGGAGATCAAGCAAGAAGCTACTGCAACATACTTGGAATACCTTTCCAGATCTTATCCGACCCTAAAAAGTTGAGAGAGACTGTAGATGATTTGGATTTTGTAGATGTTATACTAATAGACACTGTAGGAAGAAGTCATTACGACCATTGGAAGCTTGGAGAAATAAAGGAAACTTTACGTTTGATCGATGAGATAGAGTACATGATGGTAGTAAGCTGCAACTGGAAAAATAAAGAAAGTTATAATTTAATTCAAAAATATAGAAAATTCTTCAATATCAATTATCTGTTTTTTACAAAAATTGATGAAACGGCTTATCCTGGTACGATATTAAATTTAGCATATAAAACTAAGCTTCCGTTAACATATATAAGTACAGGTCAGAATGTTCCAGAAGATTTAAAAATTATAACTCCTGAAAGACTTGCTTCATATCTGCTTATGGAGAATGAATGATGGAGCAGCAGTTAAAACAGTTAAAAGAGCTTGTTAATAAAGCAAGTCCTGAAATTATTCAAACGAAAAAAAATCCAAAATTTTTATGTGTATCAAGCGGTAAAGGTGGAGTAGGAAAAACGAATTTTTCATTAAACTTAGCTTATATACTGGCTAACCATTTTAACAAAAAAGTTCTTCTGATAGATGCAGATATTGGACTTGGCAACATTCACGTTATATTAAACATTCCAATGATAAAATCTTTAAAAGAATTTTTTGAAGGTAAAGATATAGAAGAAAATGTAATAAAAGTTAAAAATTTTGACTTAATACCAGGATTCTCTGGTATAGACAATATAAGTGATATAGAAAACATAGATTTAAATCTTTTAATAAAGAGATTAGACGAAATATCTGGAGAATACGACTATATTATAATAGATACAGCTGCAGGGATTGGTAAAGAAGTAATAAACTTTATCCTTCCTTCAGATAAAACATACATCATAACAACACCTGAACCTACAGCTCTTACAGATGCTTACAGTTTAATAAAATCTGTCTTTAAAATCTATGGCTATTCTAATTTTAAAATAGTAATTAACATGTGTAGAAGTGAAGAAGAAGGGATAGAAACTTTTGAAAGACTTTCAAATTCTTGTAAAAGATTTCTAAATATAGAATTAAATCTTGCAGGTATATTGCCATTTTCTGAAAATCTTAAGAAGAGTGTTATATCAAGAAGATTAATTTCTGAAAGTTATAAAACAGACTCTTTTACAAAAAATTTAATTGAAATTGCAAAAAAAGAAACAGGAGAGAATACTAAAAGAGAAAATAAAGAAAGCTTCTTTAAAAAACTGTTTTCTTTTATTAAATAAATTAAGTGAATAAGTAAGCAAGAGGCGGATGTGAACTTAAGTAAAGAACAAAAAAAGGAAATAGTTGAAGAATATATTGGCTTAGTTAAAAAAGTTGCTTCAAAGATCTTTTATAGACTGCCAGATTGTGAAATAGAATTTGATGATTTGGTACAAACTGGCATCGTAGGGCTATTAAAAGCTTTTGAAAATTACAATGAAGACAAAGGAAAATTTTCAACCTACGCATACATCAGAATTAGAGGAGAAATTCTTGATTTTCTAAGACAGCAAGATATTATGCCAAAAACGGAAAAAGATAAAATCACCATAGAGTATGCAGATAAACTTGGAGATGAGCTTCCTATTTCTAAAAATGCAATAATGCTGAGTTTAGATAAAATTATTTCTGAAGATGGAGAAGATTTTTCTTTTATAGACCTATTTGCATCAAAATCTAAAACACCTGAAGAAGAATACGCACAAAAAGAATTATTAGAAAAAATATCAGAGGCTATTGATAGATATTTGGATGATAATGAAAAGAAAATAATTCAATATTTATACTTTGAAGAAAAAGATCCGAAAGAGATATCGGAGATTATGAATATAAGCCTTGGGAGGATTTCACAATTAAAATCAAGAGCAGTGGAAAAATTAAAAAAAATTCTGTATGATAATATGGAGGGGTAAAAAATGAAAAATTTAATGCAACCATATATAGAAGGCTTAGGAATAATAAGAGGCAGCAGTAATAAAAAGAAGAAGCAAAATTTAGAAAAAAATATATTTGATGATATTATTGCTAAATCTGTAGATAAAAAAGGAGCAGTTAAAAAGAATAGAGACGTAAAAAATAACGGTAAGGATTTAGAAGTGGTCTCAAGTTTAAATATAGCCTTAAGTTATAATGCAATTAATAATAATGTAGAAAATTTAAAGAATATTAAAAGTGAAAAAAATAAAATTAAAGATTTTAAATTGGTTCAGGAAAATTCAGAAATCAGACAACAGAAGATAGAAAGCATTATAAAATCTAATCAATCGCAAGATAAAATAAGTTTACAAATGGAGAATATTAAAAAAGGTATTAAAAGGGAAAATTTAAATGTTATTGAAGAAGAAAACTTACACCAGCTTTCTAAAAGTCCTTTAAAAAAATTAAATAAGATGAACAATCTTGCAATAGATATAGATAAAACTAACATACCTTTAGATGATAAAAATAAATCAAATAGTGACGTAAATAATAAATTACAAAAAGATGTCATCTCTAACCTTCTAAAGAAAAAAGAAGAATTTAACAAACTTACATCAAAAATTGAAGATAAAAAATCCGGGGAGTTAAAAGAGCTTAATATTCTTAAATCAAATAAGGAACCTAAACTTGAAGTATCTATAAATAATTTTAATGAAAACTTGAGAGCAGAAGGCTTGCAAAATTCCAATGAAGTTAATTTTTATACTAACAAAAATAATGATGGAAACAATACGGCTTATACAAATTATAATGACAACCTACCTCAATCGGTAAATATCAACATTTCAAATTCTAACGATAGCAATTCAAACTATCAAAACAATCAAAGCGATAACAATTTTAACAAAAATATGAATGGACAAAATCAAAATAACAACTCTTTTGTATTCTCATACAATCAAACAAATATATCCGCTAATTTAGTATCAAATGCTTTAAACCTTGTTATCAATACAAAAGACGTTATTTTAGATGATATTACAATTCTTCAAATACAACAGATATTGAAAGACAATGGATTTAAACACCATAATATAACAATCAAAGATAAAGAAAAAGTTTTAAAACTATACGAATATAAAGTGTCTAATAATTCTAGCACTTCTGGGATAAACCTTGCAGTATGAAAGAAATTTTTATCAAGAAATACGCGTTTATTATTAATGTTGTATTTTTAATAAATCTACTTTTTTATTCTCAATCTTTCTCAAAAGAAAATCCAAGAGATTTTATAAATAAAGCCTTGAAAGAATACAATGTAGGTTCTTATTATGGTGCATTAGAAAATGTATCAAAAGCTTTATCTATAGCAGATAAAAAGTCAAAAGACTACAGGCAATCATTATTACTATCTGCTAAGATTTATTTAAGTATTGGTCAAAAGACTGGAATAAAACAGTATTTATGGAATTCGGTATATTTTTTAAATTGGTATATAGCATTTGGCGGAGAAGCTAATAAAGATTATTACTATACTAAAGGTTTAATTTATGAAAGATTAGGATTTTATGAAAGGGCTCTTACCAATTACAAAATAGCTTTATTTTCCAGCAATAGCGGTAATTTAACTAATAAAATCATTCTCGGTATAATGAGAACTTCTATATTACTTGGAAACTTAGACAATATCACAAAATATATAATTTATTTAACACCATTAGAATCTAAAGAAAGCAAGGAACTATCTTTTATAATGGGGATAAGAGCTTTTTACCTAAAAGATTATGAAACAGCTTTTGAATACTTTAAAGACACAATAACAAATTTTGAAGATTATTTATTAGACAACCCAGAGTTTTATTACACTGTAGCCGAAACCGCTTACAGATTAAAGAATTATAATCTTGCGAAAAGTATTTTTAGAAAAATTATATCGTATGTAAAAAATGACGATGTAATAAGAAAATCTTATTTGAGACTTGGCAACATTGCATTAATTGAAAATGACAAAATAGAAGCTTTTCAAAATTATCTTGCAGTAATAAATAGATTTCCAGAAACTCAAGAGAATACAGTCGCAAGACTAAAAATGCTTGCACTAGGATTAAAGTACCCAGAGTTAGAAAACAAAATTAAATCAATAAAACAGCTTGAAGATCCGATAAGATTTATAGTTAGAACCTTAATATCAAACAGAAGTAATTATATTGGTAAATATGCACTTGGCAATTTTGGAGTTTTGGTTTTTCAAAATCCAACAGATTTTTTATTTAATAGATTATCTTATGAACTATCTCTAATATACCCTGCTAACTTTACTTACGAACAAACTGAATATATTGCCAATCTATGGACAAAATATCTTTTAAAACTCTCTCCAGATAAATTAAGAATGTTATATCTGTCAAATCCAAAATTTTTTAAAGATATATTTAATAGAGATGTTTTAGATAAAATTTTGACCAGCCTTTCTGATGAAAAAGATTTAAAGCTAAAGTTCGATTTACTAAAATTCATGACAGAAAAGTATCAGGAGGATAAATACTATATTGGGCTTTCCAAAGCTTTTATCAGTGATAAAAGATATAATGATGCCTTAAATACGTTGGAGAAAGTAAAAGATAAAAATTGTGATTATTGTGTTTTTACAATTGTTGCAAAATCTAATATGAAAATGGACTATAAAGGGGAGTTAAATTTAACTCAAAATAAATGCGATATAGAAAATTTACCATTTTATGTAGCTTTTGATTATTATTATTCTATAAATAATTATGAGAAACTTACAGAGTTAATTGATAAAAATAAAACTCAATTTATAGAAATGTATGAAAAAAATGATATATTTAATAACAAAATCAACTCTCTAATAGAGAATTTATTTAAAATGAAAAAGTATGATGAAGCTATAAACATCTTAGATAAAATAGATTTTAAAAAATTAAAGAAAGAAAATATCTGCAAATTTGCAAGCATGACCATCATCTCTAAAATAAAAACAAAGAAAACAGAAAACATAGAGCTGTATTATAATCATTTATTAAATTGTAATGATGAATTATCAATTATTGCAAAAGAAATATACGAAAGTTATAAAGTATTACAGGAGGTGGGAAGATAATGTTTGATGAGTTGGATAAAATAAATACAATGTCTTCTTTTTATTTTGAGAGAAGTAAGATTATTCAAGGAAACATAGCCAATGCAAACACACCTTTTTATAAACCGGTCGATTTAACCTTTGAAGAAGTTTTGAATTACCAAACAGTTTTAAAAACAACAAATGAAAGACATATTCAGCCAGAAACTAATAATTTTATAAAAATTAAGCCTTACCAAAACGGTATATTTACAGGATATGACCAAAATAAAGTCAATGTCGAAGAAGAAATGGCTAAGCTTGCAGAAAGCTCAATAATGTATAAATCCCTTGTTGAAGTTATGAAAAAAGAACTATCAAAGATGAAATTAGCTATATCAGGAAAATAAGGAGGGATAAGAAATGCTTTTTAAAGGACTTGAAATATCTGTCTCTGGTATTCAAGCTGAGAGAGTTAGAATAGATTTAGCTGCAAGCAACCTTGCAAATGCAAATTCTACTCATGCTGAAAATGGACAACCTTATAGAAGAAAGGTGCCGGTTTTTGAAGCAGTTTTGGATGCTCAATCTCAAATTCCTGTTTATAAAGTTAGAGTTAAAGATATTCAAGAAGACCCATCGCCGTTTAAATTAAAATTTGACCCAAACAATCCTGATGCCGGACCTGATGGCTATGTTAGACTTCCAAACGTTGACCCAATTAGAGAAATGGTTGACATGATGACTGCGATGAGAACCTATGAAGCAAATTTAACGGCATTCAATACACATAAAGATATGTTAATAAAAAGCTTAGAAATAATTAGAGTATAAAAGTAATGGAGGACTGATATGAGAATTGAAGGACTAAATGGATTGCTACTAAAGTTAGATGTAGAAAAAAAAGAAGAAAGCAAAACATCTTTTTCAGATCTGCTTCAAAACTTTATAAAAGATGTTAACGATGATTTGATTAATGCTAAAAATATAGAACAAGACTTATCACTTGGTAAAATCCAAAACATTCAAGATGCGATGTATCAGATAGAAAAAGCCGATATTTCATTTAGACTCTTAACAGAAATTAGAAATAAAGCTTTAGAAAGTTATCAAGAAATTATGAGAATGCAGGTCTAATGGAGTAAAGACTCTTGGCTATAAATAAAGAAGTAATAATAAACAAAATAAAAGAAATATTTCAGGATAAAACTAAACAAAAATACATTTTTGGCGGTCTTGTAGGATTATTTTTAATTATTCTTGTAGCAATACTGCTTACAAAGAGTTTACATAAAGAAGATTATGCTGTTTTATATTCAGGTTTAGCTCCGGATGATGCTGGCAATATTCTTACTGCTTTATCGCAAGAAAACATACCTTATAAATTAGAAGGCAATGGAACTATAATCATGGTTCCAAAAGATAAAGTTTATGATGCTCGTTTAAAGTTGGCTGCAAAGGGATTGCCTTCTGGAAAAGTTGTAGGATTTGAGATTTTTGAAGAACCAAAGCTCGGAACAACGCAATTTCAGGAAAACGTTAATTATATAAGAGCAGTAGAAGGGGAATTAACAAGAACGATCAAACAGTTAGATGCTGTGATGGATGCAAAGGTAAACATAGCCCTTCCTAAGGATTCGATTTTTGTCAGGCAAGAAGACGAAGCGAAAGCATCTGTAGTTATAAAACTCTGGCCCGACAAAGACCTAACAAAAGAACAAGTTAAAGCTATTGTATTTTTAGTTTCTCGTGCTGTAACGAACTTAAAACCAGAAAATGTAACAGTTGTAGATAATAGAGGTAGGGTTCTTTCTGATTTAATAGATGAAGAATCAGCCAATGAATCTGGAGATAAAACCGTTGATTTAAAAAGAAAATTAGAAAGACAGCTTGAAAAAGATATTCAGTCTATGCTTGCTAAAGTAGTAGGTCCAGAAAGAGTAGTGGTTAAAGCCAGCGTAGAACTTGAAACAGGAAAAGTTCATCAAAAAGATGAAATCTATGACCCAGATAAAGTAGCGGTAGTTAGCGAGAGAAAAATTAAGGAATCGGAAACAGAAGAATCTCAAACAATAAACGCACCACCGGGTACACCAACAAACGTTCCCCCTGTAATGAATACACCTGTAATGGGTGGTGGAGGAAAGAAAAAAGAAAAGAGTGATATAACAACAAATTACGATGTTTCTAAGTCAATGATAGAAACACAAAAACCACTGTTTACTATTAAAAAAGTAAGCGTTGGTGTTATGATTGATGGAAAGTATAAAGAAATTAAAGATAAGGATGGCAATATAATAAAACAATTTGAGCCAAGAAGCCAACAAGAACTGCAATCCTATGAAAATTTAATCAAAAGTGCTATAGGGTTTGACCCAAACAGAGGAGATCAAGTTACCGTAATCAGCGTTCCATTTGAAGCTACCTCCATGCAGGAAGAAGTATCTACTAAACAGCAAAATTTAATAATGTATGTAATTGCAGGAGTATTACTTTTACTTATACTGGGTTTATTAGCGTTTATTTTTATCAAAATGAAAAAACAGAAAAAAGAAGAAATTATTACTGCTACTACTCTTTCAGCACCATTAGCTGGGGTTGCTGCTGAAGCATTAGCAAAAAAATATGAAGAAGAAGAGGGTTTAGTGTCGGAAATAGAAAAATTACCTGAATATCTAAAAATATTAGAAATAGCTGAGGAAAATCCTCAAATGATAGCTAATATCATAACAAAATGGGTTAAAGAAGATACTAAAAATGAAGCTGAATTTAACTGATTTTACTCAGCTTAAAAATATTTCTAAAAATTTAGAAGAAAAAGAAAACAGCGACAATTTAGAAAAAGAAATTGAAGCTTTGAAAAATCAAATTAATCAATTATTAAAACAAATTGAAATAGAGAAGGAGAATGCTTATAAAAAAGGCTTTGAAGATGCTACAAGGTCCTTAGAAAAAAAGTATAAAAATATATTAGAACAAAAAATAAAAGAAATAGAAGCCAATTTTAACAACAAATACAACGCCGAAATCAAACAAGTTGAAGATATCATTGAGAAGATACAAAACAGCTTAAAACGGCATTATCAAATATATTTAGCAAAAATATCGGAAATAATCTCTGATAGTATAGCAGAAATTTTAGAATTTCTGTACATTTATGAAAAAAACCCCGAAAAAGTTGCTGAAAAAATAAATGAAATATTAGAAGAGCTAAGGGAATTTAAAGTATTAAAAATTAAAGTCAGTAAAGACCAAAATTTGGAATTATTACAAAAATTTCTATCTAATATATCTTTAGAAATAGATGAAAAATTAGAAGGAAATGATTTTATTGTTGAATTTGATAATGGAAAAATAGAAAATAAATTTAGAGAAAAAATAGAGATTGTAAAAGATGAAATTAAAAGAGAGATTAAAAAACTATCCGAAATATAAAGCAATTGGGAAGGTAAAAAAAGTTATAGGCAATACTATAGAAGCAATTATCCCAAAAGTTAGTATTGGAGATAAGTGCATAATAGATAAATCTATAGAATCAGAAGTAATTGGATTTAAAGACGGTACAGCATTGTTAATGAGTTATGAAAATTTAGATGGCATAAAAGTAAATAGTCCTGTAGAGGCTTGCTACACAAAGCCGTCTGTCCTTGTAGGCTGGGATTTGCTTGGAACTATTGTAGACCCTTTTGGAAGACCTTTAAATAAAGAAAAAATTAACTATTCCAATAGCTATTATCTTAAACTTGAAACTATAAATCCTTTAGAAAGAGAAAGAGTTACAGAAGTCTTAGATTTAGGAGTTAGAGCAGTAAACGCTTTATTTACCATCGGAAAAGGGCAAAGAATGGGAATTCTCTCTGGTGCAGGTGTTGGAAAAAGCACCCTCTTAGGAATGATTTCAAGGTTTACAGAAAGCGATGTAAACGTAATAGCTTTGATAGGTGAAAGAGGCAGAGAAGTCAGAGAGTTTATTGAAGATAGCTTAAAAGAAGAAGGGTTAAAAAAATCTGTGGTTGTTGTAGCTACTTCCGATATGCCGCCTTTAGCAAAAATAAGAGCAGTTATGACTTCTCTTGCTATAGCAAGATACTTTTCAAATATTGGTAAGAACGTACTCTATCTTTTAGACTCTTTAACAAGAGTAGCTATGGCGCAAAGAGAGATAGGACTATCTGCAGGAGAACCGCCAACAACAAAAGGATATACTCCATCGGTGTTTACACTTCTACCAAGAATTATAGAGCAAGCTGGAAATTTTAAAAATAAAGGAAGTATTACAGGAATATACACAGTTTTGGTTGAAGGTGATGAAATTCAAAACGACCCAATAGCAGATGCTGCTATTTCATTTTTAGATGGTCATGTTGTATTATCAAGACAAATTGCAAATAAAAGAATTTATCCCGCTATTGATATTCTAAAAAGTATAAGCAGATTAATGCCCCAGCTCGTTAATGACGAAATAATGTTATACCAATCAAAAATTATAAGCTTGGAAGCAAAGTATAGAGAAATGGAAGATATGATAAACTTGGGACTTTATAAAGAAGGGTCTTCCAAAGAAGTAGATTTAGCAATTAAGATGCATCCGATAATAGAAGATTTTATTAAGCAAGATATAAACGAAAGGATCGATTTTAAAAAAAGTGTTGATGATTTAAAAAATGTGTTAAACTATTTTGCAAACATAGGGGGATGAATTAAGATGATAGACACCTCATTAGCAACGTTTCCAGATTCAGCTACGTCCAATAAACCAAAGGTTGTTGATGCTAATTATGATAACTCTAAGATGAGTCAAAATGATTTTCTTAAAGTACTTCTTGCAGACTTAAAGTGGCAAGATCCAATGAACGCTAAGGATATCTCGGATTTCATAGACAACAGTGTTAAACTTAGACAAATGGAATCTTTAGACGGTATACAAAAATTGGTAGATACGCTTTCAACGTTTACAAACAGCATAGTAAACGCATCTTCAATGATAGGTAAAAAAGTTAAGTATGAAGGAAATCAGACTTATGTATCACAAGGTCAATCAAACATTGAGTTTAAATTAAATGCTCCAGCACAAAATGTCAAAGTTTCTTTAGTAGATTCTAATGGTAATATAGTTGAGCAAAAAGAATTTACAAATTTAAATGGTAATACTGCGTATCCTTTATCAATAGAAAATCAAAATTTAACAGATGGTTATTATAAAGTATTAGTATCAGCAAAAGATTCTGCCGGAAATGATGTTCAAGCAACTATTTACTCAACGGGAATTGTAAATGGTATATTAAAAGATAACGGTAGTTTAAGTGCGAAAATTAATAATGTCAATGTATCCTTAGATAAAATATTAGAAATAAGCATGTAAAGGAGGGATAGCCATGCTACAGTCATTTTATACAGCAATAACCGGATTAAACGGAAATCAGCAATGGTTAAATGTGATATCTGATAATATTGCCAATGTTAATACAATTGGTTTTAAATCAGAAAGAGTTACTTTTGAAGATTTAGTTGCTCATAGCTTAACAACTTTTGCTAACAATACACCTAAAAATACAGAAATCGGTGGTGGGTCTTTTATTGCCCTTACTACAAAAGACTTTTCACAAGGGTCTTTTATGAATACAAACTCTCCAACAGACCTTGCATTAGATGGAGAAGGATTTTTTATGGTTAAAGATAATCAAGGAACTGTTTACTATACAAGAGCAGGACAGTTTAGATTGGATGCAAACGGAGATTTAGTAAACGTTGACGGAATGAAATTACAAGGATGGACGCTTGATAATAATGGTAATATTATAGGAGCTTTGGATAAAATAAACGTTCCTTATGCTATTAGTCCAACGATAACAACAAAAATAAATCTTGTTGAACCAACAAATTTAGACTCAAGATCAAATGTTATATCTGCAACTTTTGATCCAACAAATTCAAATACATTCAATTATGTAAATTCAATGACTGTTTATGATTCTCTTGGAAATCCACATACTTTATCTTTCTATTTTCAAAAAACAGGTGCAAACACTTGGAAAGTTTATGCGTATAAGGATAACGATTTAACAGCACAAGTAGGAAGTTCAACTTTAAACTTTGATACAAATGGAAATTTAACATCAGGTTCTCCGTTTACATTATCTTTAACTTTATCAAATGGAGCAACTTCTCCACAGTCAATTTCTGTTGATGTTTCAAAAATAAAACAAGTAGCTTCAGATTTTATATTCTATGCAAATCAAGATGGTTTTGCTAAAGGAGATTTGCTTGGAGTTGCTGTTACTGAAGATGGTATTGTAAAAGGTATGTATTCAAACGGAAATGTTAAAAATATTGCAAGGCTTGCAGTAGCAACATTTAAAGATAAAGAAATGCTTGTTAGAAAAGGTAATAACTTATATTTACCAAATACTCAAACATTTACTCCAATTATCACACCTGGAGGAATTTTGAGTAAAGTAAGAAGTGGGTTCTTAGAGCTTTCAAACGTTGACATTTCAAGAGAGTTCATCAACCTTATTACTGCACAAAGAGCGTACCAAGCTAACGCAAGGGTTATAACTACAGACGATCAAATACTTCAAGAAGCAATGAATATCAAGAGATAAAATCATGACAACTTCACACATCACAATAAAGAGGTAGGTAATGGCTAAGGAAAAGGAAAATCAAGAGCAGCAGCAGGAAGAAAAGGGTGGCGGGAAGAAAAAGTTAATCATCATATTGATTCCTGTTTTATTATTAATATTGGGTGGTGGAGGTTTTTTTGCATATAAAACTTTCTTTGCTAAAGAAGAGAAAGAAAAACCACCGGAGAAAATTGCAAATGAAATAAAAAAAGCTGAAGAGCAAGGAGTAGAGTTGGAAGTTGGAACTTTTGTAGCGAACTTAGCTGATAAAGATGCAGATAGATATATAAAAGTTACTGTAATTATGGAAGTACAAGATGAGAAAGTAAAGGAAGAAGCTACAAAAAGGATGCCTCAGATAAAAGATGCAATTAATACGCTATTATTCACAAAAACAAGCGAAGAACTAAAATCACCAGAAGGAATTGAAAAACTTAAAGAAGAGATAATTAGAAGAACAAATGCTATTTTACCCCTTGGTGGAGTTAAAGATGTCTACTTTACAGAATTCATAATACAAACAAGCTAAATTGGAGAATATAATATGCGTGAGGATATGGAAGTAGATGAGATATATAAAAAAATTAGCTTGATAAAAGATATAAATATACCTATTGTAATAGAATTGGCAAGTTTAAAAAAGAATTTTGAGTTTTTGCTTAACTTAAAAGAGGGCGATATTATAGACCTTAAAAAGAACATTGAAGATTTTGTAAATATATATTTTTTAAATGAAAAAGTAGGATTTGGTGAACTTGTTAACGTAAATGAAAAGTACGGAGTAAGATTAGTAGATTTAATAAAATGATAGATTTTTCAATAATTTTTAAGTTAATTTTATCTTTGTTGATAGTAATTGGAACATTATATGGGCTTTTATTTTTTCTTAAAAAATATTCAATACCATTTAGCAAATCTGGTCAAGAAGATATAAAGATCAGAGATGTTAAATTTGTTTCCAAGGACATAAGCTTAATTACAATCGAGTTTGATAATAAAATATTTCTACTTGCATTTCAAAACGGTAAAATAGAAAAAATCAGTGAAAAAGAAACTACCCAAAATCTTGAGGATAAAGAATAGATTATGAATAGATTAAATAATACGTCGGGTGAGAAATTCAACAAAAGTAGGATATTCTTCGCTTCGCTCAGAATGACAAATAAGATCAACCTTTCTCTGATGCTTATCATTCATCCTTTGACTGTCATCCTGAGGACTTTAGTCCGAAGGATCTCCTTATCTAAATTTATAAAATCTCTAATTTCTCACCCCAAGGTATAGAGTATAGATTATGAATAGATTAAAAAATAAAAATCTTATGATGCATCAGGTGAGAAATTGGGAATTTTTATAGAACTAAAACAGAAATCCTTAGGACTTTGTCCTCTATATGACAAGAGAGGTGAGAAAGTTAGAAGTAAAAGATACACATTTCTAAAGTCGGAAAAGATTTTCCTTCCTCGGCATTACTACATCATTCTGAGCATAGTAAAAAATCTACTCTTTTTTTATTTAAAAAAAACATTAAAATATGTGTTCCTTCAGCTTAACAACCTAGGTATGACAAACAAAATAATGCCTCTCATAGTACATATAACCATTGTTTTAACGCTTTTAAACTTTTCTTTTTCTTATGCTGATACACTTTCGGAGACTTTGGCTGGATTTAACCGTTTAGATACAACCCTAAAAATTTTATTACTAATTACTATCATAAGTATAGCACCGGCACTATTGATAAGCGTTACTGCCTTTGTAAGAATTGTTATAGTATTATCATTGTTAAGACACGCTCTTGGTATTCCAACGGCACCACCAAACCAAGTAATAGTAGGTCTTGCACTTTTTTTAACCATCTTTGTAATGAAGCCAACTTTCGAAAAAATAAATGAAGTTAGTATTTCTCCATATCTAAAAAAGCAGATATCTGATATACAAGCAATAGAAAATGCAAAAGAGCCTTTAAAAGAGTTTATGCTAAAAAACACAAGAAAAGAAGATTTAAAACTATTTTTAGATTTAGCCAATGAAAAACCATTATCTCCAAAGGATATCAGTATTTCAACCTTAATTCCAGCTTTCATGATAAGCGAAATTAAAACTGCCTTTGAAATTGTTTTTATAATATACTTACCATTTCTTGTTATAGATTTTATAGTTGCAAGTATCTTGATGTCCATGGGTATGATGATGATACCGCCGATGTTTATATCATTACCTTTTAAGCTTATGCTGTTTGTCCTTGCAGACGGCTTTGAACTTTTAGTCAAAGCTCTTGTTAGCAGTTATAAGTAGTGAGATAGTGAGAAGTTAAATAAGTGAGAGGTGCAACAATGACGATAGATATGGCAGTTAATTTAACATCTGACATGTTTAAAATTACTATTTTAGTTGCTGGTCCAGTAATTTTAATAACCTTTATTGTTGGACTTTTGATTAGTATATTCCAAGCTGCAACACAGATAAACGAAATGACTATAACATTTGTTCCAAAAATCATCGCTGCGGTGATAGGTTTAATCATTTTTGGCTCATGGATGACAACAAAATTAGTTGATTATACAAAAGAAGTATTGATGATGATCTTAAAGATTGTACAATGAGTAAAAAATGGTACTAATAACACCCGACCAAGCTATAGCTGTTGCACTAATATTTTCAAGAATAATTGCGTTTTTTATGGCTTTTCCGCTTATTTCATCCCCAATAATTCCTTACAACGTAAAAGTTCTATTAGTCGTTTCTTTTACTTACTTTACAATGCTAAATTTCAATATAAAGTTAGAAATAAAAGAATACGATTTGTTAATATTTCTTACACTAATTCTAAAAGAAGTTTTTATTGGTTTTTCCTTAGGAATAATAGTTAATATATTTATTGGAGTTTTTTCTTACGCTGCAGAAATAATTAGCTATCTCATGGGGCTAACAGTTTTAAATACGTTTAACCCGGCTTTTGGTCAAAACTCCGTGTTATCCGGATATTTTCTTCTTTTATTTTATCTCTTGTTTTTTATATCTGGAGCTTATCAAATTTTTATAGGAGCTTTGTTTAAAAGCTTTGAGGTGATTCCTCTTTCATCTTTTAATATAAACAATGGAGTGTTTGAATTTATCATCAAAAAAAGCTCAGATATTTTTTTACTGTCTTTTCAGATGGCTTTTCCATTTATTTTAGTCTTACTTGTATTTAATATAGTTCTGGCATTGATAAATAGATTGATCCCTCAAATAAACGTTTTTATGGTTGGACTTCCGGCACAGATTTTTATCGGATTTGTCATACTTATATTTGCAAGTTCATTAATAATAAGCGTAAGTCTTAACTTTATTGATAAAATGACAAATTATTATTTAACTTTAATGAAAATTTTCAGCAGGTAAAAAATGGCTAAAGACCCACGTAAAACGGAAAAAGCAACCCCGAAACGAAAGGAGAAAGCCAGAGAAGAAGGACAAGTTCTCAAAAGTATGGATGTATCTATTTCTGCATCATTATTTGTCATTTTTATTGTCTTAATATTTTATTTACCTTTTGCATACAAATATCTTCTTGGATATTTTAAATATACGTTTTCAAATCCGTTATATCTAATTCCAGAAAATGGGAGTATGTTTATTTGGTTTACACTCAAAATATTAGCAATCTTAATACTACCTGTCATTCTTATTCTTTTTGTGGTTGCGATTGCATCAAATGTTATACAGTTTGGATTTTTATTTACACTAAAACCTCTTACTCCAAAGCTTGATAAATTAAATGTTATTTCTGGGATAAAAAGACTATTTTCTTTGACTATTTTATTTGAACTAATTAAAAATCTTGCCAAATTAACTGTAGCATTGTTTTTATCTTATTTTCTTGTAAAGTATCTATTAAATGACTTTTTAGTTTACATGACAGGCTCTATTAATAATCAAATTTATGTTTTGAGTAAAACGATTGTTATCCTTGTAATGTCGTTTGCTTTTTTATCTGTACCAATAGCCATCACTGATTTTCTTTATAGGAGATATGAATACGAGGAAAACCTTAAAATGACAAAAGATGAAGTTAAAGAAGAGAGAAAGTCCTACGAAGGAAACCCGTTAGTTAAGAGAGAAATTAGAAAAAGAATGAGACAACTTGCATTAAAAAGGATGATTGCAGAAGTTCCAAAAGCAGACGTTGTAATCACAAACCCAGAACACTATGCTGTTGCATTAAAGTATGAAAGAGGAAAAATGCATGCACCGAAAGTGATAGCAAAAGGACAAGATTTAATAGCCCAAAAGATTAAAGAAGTAGCAAAAGAACATGGCGTTAAAATAGTAGAAGATCCACCATTAGCAAGAACATTATACAGTAGTTGTGAAATTGGAGATTATATTCCAGAAAATCTCTATGAGGCAGTAGCAAAAATATTAGCAGAAATTTATAAATTTAAAAAAGTGGTATAATAATGATATATAAATACCTTGGGTGAGAAATTACCTCCATAGTTTACTTTTTCTAAAAAAGCTATAACCAATAGCATATGCATATAGATAAGCAACAAAAGTTTTAATCTTTCTCCATCTAC